>Ga0325404_1004086_pt1 | contig 15539 bp, 7 predicted proteins | sample PopdelMetagenome_18_FD_205664 | JGI IMG/M metagenome (GOLD analysis project Ga0325404, IMG submission 205664) | Populus deltoides microbial communities from Bellville, Georgia, United States - Xylem-Control-R1 | ecosystem: Host-associated > Plants > Phyllosphere > Stem > Wood/Secondary xylem... | reverse complement strand
TAATCTTTATTCCTAGTATGACATCAACTACACTCAAGTCTTTCATGTCAAACTTATTAGTTAATATTTTCTTAGTAGACTTGATCATGTAATCATTCTTTTTAAAAATAAACATGTCATCCATATAGAGATATACAATGCATAACCTTTTTTAATATTTTTTTATATAAATACATTTTTCAATTTCATTGATTGAACTCATTTGACAACATAACCTAGTCAAATTTTTCAGGTTATTGTTTAGGTTTTAAACACATTTATCAACTTTGATTATTTTGAACTCATTTAATATCATAACCTTATTAAAATCCTCATGCCATTCTTAAGGTTATTATTTTAAATAATATATTATTTAACAAGCTTACAAAATTTTATTTCTTATTCATTAACAACAAACCCCCCAGATTGTTCCATATATATACCTCTTCATTAAGGTCGCCACTCAAGAAAGTTTTTTTTTACATTCATTTGAAGTATTTCAAGTTTGTTAATGCATGTGATGACTATTAACATTCGTATAGAAATTATTCTTAAAACAAGAGAATATGTGTTAGAATAGTCCACATCTTCTTGTTGTTTGAATCATTTAACAACAAGTTTTGTTTTGTATTTGACAATAGTTCCATCATCTTTTATCTTTCTATTGAAGATCCACCTATAGCTAAATGGCTTATTTTCAGGTGAAAGATCCACTAGTTTTCATATATGATTTTTCATAATGGATTCAATTTCGCTATTGATTGTCTCTTTCTACAAAAAAAAGTTTTAAGACAAGACTTTGCCTTAGAGTATGTATGAGGTTCATTTTCTAACAAGTATATTTAAAAATTCAAACAAAAAATTCTGGTTATTTTTTCATCTTTACTTTTTCTATGTCCAACTTCACCATTTTTTGATCAATGATGACTGCTCGAGCTAGCTTTGATCATTCTCTTAAATGAATGATTTTCTTGTACCTTTTTAAATGAAAACACATCATAAAAAAAATAGCATTTTTTAATCTATAATAATAACAAGATGAATATTCTCAATTCTTGATTTGTGTACAAAAAAGTCAATATGCACTTTTATTATAAGCATATCCAATAAGTATATAATCCACAGTTCTAGGTCATATTTTAAACTTTTTGGGTTTAGATACTCCAACCCTTATATTTTAAGGTATTTGTAGGAAGGTCTTCTATCTCTTCATAATTTATATAGTTTTTTTTTAATCTTTTTTATGGGTACTTTGTTAAATAGATAATTGGCAATTAGAATTGCCTCTCCTTATAAGTTTTGAGGTGTTCCCAAGCTTATCAACATGACATTCATCATTTTTTTTAATGTTTTATTCTTACATTTTGCAATGTTATTTTGTTGAAGTGAATAAATAGCGGTAGTTTAGTGGATTATACCATTTTGAAAATAGAATTCACCTAATAATGTTTCATATTCTCTACCTCTATCACTTTTTATTACCTTAGTTTTTATTAAGTTGATTTTCAACTTTATTTTTGTAATTTTTAAACATTTCAAGAGCCTTATCTTTGCTTTTAAACAAATAGGTATAACAATTTCTTATTTGAAAATTTATTAAAGTAATGTAATAATTTTTTTCATCTCTAATTTGTAAATATTTTAAATCATCAATATCTGAGTGAATTAAATCTAAAGATTCATTACTTCTTTCAATTGTTTGAAAAGAAAGTTTTGATAATTTAGGTTTTATACAAATCTCACACTTATAATTTTTCTTAAAAATCATATTAGGTAATAATTCATGGTAATTAACCTTTGTATATAATTATAATTTACATTACTTAACATGTCATGCCACACATAACAAGACTCAAGCAAGTATTAAAAAAATACATTATTCTTATTATTATTCATATAATTGGTTATAATAGTCATTGCATTCATATTGAAAAGGTCATCACTAAGATTCCTTTTTTCTACAAACACATTATTTTTAGACAGTATAAACTTATGACTTTCAAATACTATGTTTAAACTATTTTTGCTCAACAATGAGCTACACATTAAGTTTTTCATAATGTCAAGGATATAAAGTATATTGTTAAGGGTGAGAAGTTTTCTGAAAGTTATCTTTAATATGATCTTCTCCACACCTACTACCTTGGAGGTTGATAAGTTTCTCATGTATTAGATTTCTTCTTATATTTCTTTGTAAGTGGAAAACATTTTCTTCTTGGTATATACATATCTTGTGGTATTAATGTCAATCGACCATTGCTCTAGATTATTGATTAAGTTGACTTCAAAAATATAAGTAGATCGTTTGAATTCATTTCCAAAACTTTATCTATAAGGTAATCAACCTCAATGGCATTAACTTAAGCAATCATTTTCTTTGGGTTCCCTTACTCGCCATTTTTTTGCAAACTTTGGCTAGTTGTGAAGTCTTGTTACAGATAAAGCATTTATCAATGAATTTCTAAGTTATTCTTTTTCCCTTAACAACAAGCTTTTTTCTTATTCTTATTGTGGAACTTTGTCACTTGTTTCACAATATTTTATTTAGGGGCACCAGGAGAGTTGAATCTTCTTTCATATAACTTATTGTCTTTTCTTATCCTCAACCTTGAGGTCTTCAGCTCTTATTTCCTTGATATAGTTAATATAGTTCTTAAAATATTTCTAAAATGGTGGTAAATTTTCAATGTTTACATCCATTTAGAAGGATTCACTTAAAGATATACCTTCAATATGTATATCATATAAGATGAGCTGAAACTTATAAGACTAGCTCATAAAGGTTTTTGAATCAACTATCTTGAAATCTAAAAATTTACCAACAATGAATTTTTTTCATGTTGGCATCTTCATCCTTGTACTTTTTGTCCAAAACTCTCACAATGCATTTTCACTTTTGATTAAACTATACATATCATATAATATATTGTCTAATCCATTCAAGGTGTAGTTAGCACACAAAAACAATTTGATTCCAAGCATCCATAAATGTTACCATTGTTAAATCATATTCATCATCTTACAGTTTTGGTGCTTCTTCAGTCAAGAGCTTTACCAAGTTTAATATGGTCAAATAGATTAACATATTTTGTTTCTACCTCTTAAAGTTTAATTCTTTGAATTTTTCAGGTTTCTCCCCACAAAAAGTGTTGGTGGAATCTATACTACAAAAGTAGTACTTTCCAAAGAAAAAATGGATGGGACAACCAAATCTTGAGTAGAAGATATGATAAAAAAAACAAAAAAAGATAGCCAATAATATTTATGAATAAGTATTTTTTCTCCACAACAAGCAAGTAATATAAAATAAAACTTGTAATAAAACAACTTAATAAAAAAAAAGTATATATACTAAGCATGATGAAAATAAACACTTTTGTTAATTTAGTTCAACAAGATAAATTCAAAGCATACATTAAATCATTATAAATTCATTTAAAGATTTTAAACAAGTTGCATGAACATACAAACAAGTTTGCAAAAACATTTATAAACTCAAAAAACTTGCAATAAATTATACTTTTATTATGTATCATGCTAAAATATTTCCTTTTAGAAAAATGGGCAAGTAGTATGATTATACATGCAAGTTGGCAAATATGACAAGTATAACGTAAATAAAAATAATCTTTTAGAAGTTTAATTCTAGATGATATTCATTAAACCATAGAAATAGTATAAAAATAACAATTTTAGAAGATTAGCTATAACTATAACTTTAACAAAAGGATATTTAGCAACTTTCTAAAATTAAACTAAAATTAAACATTTAGTTAAAAAAATCTATACATGGAAAAAGAAAATTAAAAAAATTATTGTATCATTTAAAGTATCTAATATCCTCTTTAATGATTTATCTAGCTTTTTTCCACAAGATAAACTAAAAAAATTCTAATTAAAACATAAAGTCTTAAGATTGTAATCCTAAAGGTATTAGACTAGATTTTTGAGCAAGTTTAGTTTATGATAACACAAGCATTCTAATTATGAGCTATATAAATATGTACGAAAAACATGTAATCAAAAATTAAAACATGTAAAAGTTCTAGCATGCATAGTAAGTAAATATTCAAAAAAAACATGAAAGATTGAATAACCATCTTAGCATATATATTAATATATTAGATTAAATTCAAGCACGCATAGTAAACAAATATTCAAAATTAAAGAATGATACTTGTTGAAACACTCTAAAATTGATCAGGCTTAGTTGTTGTCAATGATAAGTCATTTGCATTAAATACTTTTTTACTCCTCACTTGATGCAAAAAATGTTTGCAATAAGCCTCACAATATTCCAATATCACCACCTTGTTTGAATGTATTTTTAAACAAAGTCTATAAACCAAAGTTAAAGGACTTAAGTATCTCTCAACATAATAAAACTAAGTTCTAGATATAGGAGGAAAACCAAGGCTTAAAACTTAAGGAGAAAAAATTAGAATTTGAGATGAGGAAGAATGTGTAAAATCTAAAAAACATTATAGAAAGTCTTCTTTCACCCACCTCTCATTTTTATAGTAGATTTTGATAGCTAAAAAGGTAAAAAAAAAAATAATTATGTCAATAACAAGAATTAATTCTCACCATTATTAACTTTGATTACCTACCATAAAACTGGAATTAAAATTGAATATTTTGGCTATAAATATGATGTTTTTAGCTGAAAAAACCGTTTAGATTTATAAGAACTACTTCTAGAAAAACAATTGATCAACTTCTTTATTCATGGGTCAAATAGGACAAACATGAGTTGAACTAGATAAATTATTGGGTTAGAAGAAATAGTTGTTCATGGACTAAACCCTAGCCTAAATTTAAGTTGGTAAAAAAAAATAATCTTTTGTGGTCCAAGAAATTATTTTACCATAAACTCAAACATATATCCTAGCTCGAAGCCTAAGTTGGGCATTGTATGTGTGAGATTAAGTCCAAAAGCCATTTTGCTTATAACATCTCCCCTCTAAAAGTTTTGGTGTCTTTTAAGACCAATTTTAACTTATCAATTTCCCACTATATAAACACTAAAACAATTTTGTTTCTTTCTCAAATGGGATAAAGTTTTTTTAGATGGTTTTGAGTTTCACCAAAATATATCAACAATGGTTATTTTATATCAATTTGTTTCACCTATATTTTATGTAAATCATGTTAATGTTCATTGTTAAAGAGCTTCTATAAAAAATAAAATATAATAAAGTTTAATCCTAAAAGTGAGTGGATCTGCTAACCATTTTCTTAAAGAATTTTTTCAATAGAATAACTCAAACGGTGTATTAACAATTTTTTCTTGGATTAGTTTTCTTTTTTTTTTTATTGGATACATTTGGATAAATAATTACCTAGCTACAACAACCAGAAGCACCAACACTATTTGCTAAAATAGTCGAATACCAATTTTTGTTAAGAATATTAATAGATGGATTTTTTTTTTCTAAAATGAGCTATATATATCTAAGGATACAAGTTAGAAGTGCTTGGAAATCTTCAAATCTAAATATTATATCATAACACCATCTATCCATATGAATTACCTATGATACAATTTATTGAAACAGAATAACTTGTAGCTAATATTCATCATAATGCCAATGATTTATAAATTACTTATAACTCTAAAAGAATTGAAATTACTTATGGTATGTTATTAAGTTATATGACCAGAGAAAAAGGTTAATATATTTGTTTAAGTTACATGACAACTTTGTGTAATAACTGACTTAGTTAGCAAGTGAATGAAAGCCTAAATGTAATGGGTTTAAAAGTTAGGAGAGGCAATATTTTCTTTAAGAAGACACATGACTTTTCATCTCTTGTAATAACAAAAAAAAAAAAAAAGGGGGAGACACGTGGATTGGCTTTTAGGTGCTAGGCTTTTCCATCTTTTTCATTTTTTTTATTAATTTTTTTAGCACTCAAAAAAAACATTTATAGATTTATTTACTTTTTAGTTTTAACATGGTTCTCAAATGCTATTATAAATTTTTATTTTTATTTTAATAATTGTTTTTAATTATTAATATTAATAATAAATTTTTTATGAAAATTCAATCCAAGTTTTGTTTTTATTCGTAAAATCTTTAAATAGATTATTAATATGATTTTATTATAATTTCTTTAGATTTCAATTACATATAAAATATAAATATATTATTTTGCTATTTTTGTTAACTTATTGTAACAATAATATAATTGTTTTTAGTTAAAACAAACTCGTGTTTGCTAAGATAAACAATAGATATATTAATATAAAAAATTAATTTTGATAAAAAAATCAAAACAACTGTATTTTAAAATTAAATAATAATGTCAAAAAATTCCTTGAAAAATAAATATTTATTTTTATGTTTTTAAAAAAATTACAACAGTGCATATGCAAACTAGTTTGTCTTCTAATCATGTTTCATTATTTTATTTTCTTAAACAAATTAATGTGGCAGTGGCATTGAATTTGAGATTTTTTGTTTTTTTTTAATGATTTATTGCTTCCGTACAATGTTTGAATCTTCAAGCTACCACACTTGAGACTGGTTGATACTGACTAAAAGGAGACAGAGAAATGGAGGTTTTGTTTTTTTTTATTCTATGAAAAGATTAGGTACGGACATTCTTTACTACGTCTAATCAACGGAATACGAATCCTTTTTTTTCTTTTAACCGTATCCATCATCTCTCTTCGAAAAACAAAATATTACACCCGATTTAACGCATTATAAAATTAATAAATTGTGCTAATTGAATTAAAATAATCAATTTACGTGAATCTCCCTCGTTATCCCGTCCCATTTAAGATTATGTTACTCAAAACAATTTAAACCATATTATTTGTGATACGAAAGTATTTTTTTAAATAATTATTTATTTTAAAGTATGTTAAATTTTTTTATTTTTTTATTTTTAACATCAATATATTAAAATTAACAAAAAAATATTAAAAAAACATTAATTTAATTGTGGTTCAACTTGGAAATCCCCTAATCCGACCATTTGTATAGACCGAGTTTTATATTGACTCAAATAGAAGCTAACCTGGTATAACTCAATTAATCTGATGGGTCTAAATGTGACCCGGTTAAAATCTAGTTTGGTTTCAAAAAAAAAATTCAATACAACATCGTAGTAACCTTATTTTAATATATTAAGAGGATGATGTTTTGGATTTATCTGAGTTAACCCATCGAATTCACAATCCAAATTATAGTCAAGATTTGATTCAATAACTTTATTTTTTAGAATCTATTTTTCGTTCAATTATATAACAATAAAAATTGATATGCACAAGAAAGCCACATAATAACATTTAAGAAAAAGATTCATTATAAATGATTGTATAAAAAATAAAATTTGCTAATATTATAAAATTTCTTTTAATAATTATATTTGAAAACAAACTAGAAATCATAAGTGTTTGATCAAATAAAATTCAAAAAATTAAATTAAATTATCTTAGAAAATTATAAGTAAAATGAGTCAGGCATGCGGTCCTAGATGGCCAATGAGCTTGGTCCGTTAAAAGAAAAGCTAAGCTTACATGTCTGACTACACTTTTCCTTTTGTTTTTTTTTTATAATTGATGTAAGACATGTCATCACCCTAATGTTTTTTTTTTTAACAAAAGAGCAGGTGACGCATCCTCTGCAGCTATAGATCACACATTGTCTATAGATACAACTACAGGCACATCTCGGTGGCCAGAAATTCAGGCTCCACCCTTTTGGTCCTAAAAATTGTTTCCTATCATTTTTTACACCTATAAAAAACACTCCATAAATTTTGATAAACCCATACTTAATGTCACAACCCACATAAATAATTCTTTAAAATAGTTGATTGGTCTCTTTTCAAATAAATATTTTCTAAAAATTTTGGCAGAGTCTCCTTTGTTTTTTTAATACCAAGTTATCGACTCAAAAATCAAAACCTATAAACAATAACCACTAACTCATTCCAATATTATTAAGCATCACAACTCTACTAAAAACATCAATTTCCATGTCCCTTTTAGGTTTTCTTTTTTTAATAGTTAACATTGTATGATTTCATATACAAAATTTTAAACTAATTTATTCACAATAAACATTAACTTCTTAGAACACAAACACATTCAAATATAAATACAACAAAACTATATTACTAGTTAAAGTAAGGGCATTGTCCTTAATTACATACCCGATAAAATGATAATTTAAACATTTTAAAATTTCTTAACATACAAGCATTATAATAACAAAATATCAATGCTTCCAATACAAAAATTAACTTAAACAAAGATTTTCATCTATGCATCTACTTTCCAGCTCGAGAGTGCAAGGTACCTAACAACATATTTAAATAACATGTGAATATTTGTAAAAACTAGAAAATTTACACTTATTAATAATAGACAATTAAAATAAGGACTATTCAAAGCATATATAATAATATACGCACTAGCTCATTAAATAAAGTACTTATCGTCAATATATTAATTTAATTTAAATTTTATTTTTATCAATCCTTGACTAGATATCTTCTTTATTGACCAAGATATAACTTTCTCAAGTTATCCATGAATTAGTACATTATTTCTGAAGTTCAGGTGAGAACGAAAAGAAATAGTTCAACCAATGTGCCCATTTCAACAATGCATTATTTCCATTAACCAACAAATAATCTTTCGGTATACCCATTTATTTAACAACACAATATTTTCATTTACCAGGAAATAACGTTCAACACGCTTATTTATTTAACAAGGCATTATTTCCATTAACCAGGAAAACACTCATTTATTTAACAGAGCATTATTTTCATTAATCAGGAAATAATCTTTCTGCACACCCATTTATTTAACAGGGTATTATTTCCATTCTTTTTATTTCGCAATTTCTACACTAAAATTACAAAGGAAATTTCTTATAAAATAGTAAATTAAACAATTAATTTATTATATGGTATTTAACACCTACCTGGTATTTATGGGCGCGAAGTGGTCTCCTATTGCTAATTAGGTCATGTGACCTCTTCTGCACCAATATAAAAATCAACATGTCATTTATTATTCATAACCAAATCATAAAAATCTCATTTCATTTTAAATTAAGAAGAATAAAATTCTCCTTTTTAACCCTTCATCAAAATTAACTTCCTAATTCTCCAACAATTCATCTAAAATAACTCTTTTACATTAACAAAATCCAAGTCAAAATTCTTTTTCTCCTTTTTATATGTCATGGTCGAAATCCCTTAAGGAAAAAGGGTGAATTTTTTTTTCTTTTTCATTTTTTTGTAAAATCCTTCTCCATTCCATTTATTAACATTTATAAGCCTATAAATTCCCACAATTCCTAAATAATTGTATTAAATTCTTCAATCTCCCAAATCTTCTCTTTTTGCCGCGACCAATAACTAAAAAGGGGAGTGGGGGTTTGTTTCTTCCATTTCTAAATGAAACACTTACCCAATAATAATTTATGCTACCTAATATAGTTCAATCATAAATTGCATCATTTCAATAATTAACACTATAAATCCCCAAATCAACATAATCATAGCAATTTAATTAATTTCTTCATAAAAACATAAAATTATAACAATTAATCATTTTAAACATGTTCTTCAACTTACTTGGATAAAGATTCAAGGAATGGATGCAAGAAAGATTCAAGTTTCCTTCTTCTCCCTTTTTAAACCCTAGCTTTAGATTTTTTTTTTTCTGCAAAACAACTTCCAAGCACTAAATCACCCCTTTTAATTCTTTATCTAAGTTCTAATCACTCTAATTACACTTCTCCTCTTTTTTTTTATATGATTAGCAAAAAAACAACAAAAAAATCACACAAATCCTCTCCATCTCTTATAGCTTCTAGCTATCAGCCAAAAGAACAAAGGATGGGGATTTATATAGTCTCATCTTTTAAATTTGCACATTGACGCTTTTTCGTTTTGCCTTTTCCAAATTTGTCCCTATCCTTTCTTTCTCAATAAATTAATGCCTTATAACTTTCTTTTGTTTAAATTTTCCCCACTCAATGTTTGCTTACTTATTTATTTATCTATTTATTATTTTTATTATTATTATTATTATTATTATTATTATTATTATTATTTCATTTTATTTTGGTCGGGTCAAAATATAACCAGCTTTTTACATTTTCCCTTTCAAAAAGAAAATTTCACCCTTGAAATTCAAACCTCATACTTGAATTTAGAAACAATTCAGGGTATTTCTTTCTCATTTCAGATTCTCTTTCCTAGGTCACCTCTTCAACTTAATAGTTCCTCCATAACACTTTGATCGTCAGGATTCTCATACTCCTTAGTTCTTTGTCACTATAATCTAACACCTTCACCGGTTTTACTTCTAGTGTCAAATCTTCATCAATCTCTAAAGGAACTTAAGGTAAGATTCGAGATTGATCTACTTCAGCTTTCCTTAACAGGGAAACATGAAACAAGTCGTGGATTTTGGCTAGAGATAGAGGCAAGGCCAATTTATAAGCCACATGTCTGATTCTCTTACTCACTTTAGAAGTCCCAATATATCTTGGTGCTAATTTCTCCTTCATACCAAACCTTAACATTCATTTTCACAGGGAGAACTTCAAAAATACTTTTTCCTCAATACCAAACTCTAAAGGTCTCCTCTTGTTATCCATATAACTCTTCTACCTATGTTGGGCTGCTTTCATTCTGTCTTTTACAATCATTATTTTTTCTGTGGTAATTTGAACAAACTCTGGTCCAATTAATTGTCTATCTCCCACCTCTTCCCAGCATAATGTTGTTCAATACTTTCTACCATATAAAGCTTCGTAGGGAGTTATTCCTATTGTAGTTTGGTAGATGTTGTTATAAGTAAACACTACTAACGGCAGATGATCTTCCCAACTTCCTCCAAATTTCAATATACATGTTTTTAATAAATGTTCTAATATCTGAATGGTTCTCTCAGGTTGGCCATCTGTCTGGGATGAAAAGTTGTGCTCAAATTCAACTTTGTTCCCAAAGCTTTTTGTACACTTGGCCACAACCGGGAGGTAAACTTGGGGTCTTAGTCTGAAACTGTCAACATAGGCACTCTGTATAATCTCACAACTACATTTACATACAATCTTGCCAACAAACTAAATGGAACTCATCTCGTCAAAAACACCTAATCTCATTTTAATGAAGATAATTAATAAAAAATATTAAAGAATATAAACAAACTAAAAATTACCATTGATTGTTTTTCTTTAATATATATATATATATATATATATATATATATATATATATTAAAGAATGATTTATTGTTAAATTTTCAACAACAAAAAAATCTGATAAATCAAGTGGTCATGTATTTTACATAGAAAAATGAATTAGTCTATTTAGTTAATTCTATATTCCTTATTCATATATAATAATTTTACGGTTTCTTTATAACATTATAGTATACTGATACTAAGTAAAAAAGATTATTTTTTTGGTTATTTCCAACATAAAAATTATAATGAATTCATAATTAAAAAAAAACACATATAATAAGTTAATTCTTGAAGATTACAGAGAAGTTGTAAATCCTTGCAAATACTACAGATTAATGCTACATATACTGCAGAGTCACGCTGCAGATCAAGAAGCAATATTCAAGATCCTGTAGAGATTATATTACCTAAGATATGCTATATTTATTACCTAGTTTAGATGATCATGTAATTATTAGTTATTTCTTTCATAATCGAGGACAAAATCAAATCACTAGTTGCTATGTTAGGAATTGATTGTAGTCCATATATACTTGTAATACTACGATCAGTAATGTTATGACAAAAGATTATACTTCTCAAAATTTCTTCATGGTATCAAAGCTTATAGACACCTGAATCTACATTAGTTTCTTCCCTCTGTTATAGAAGAAAATTCAAAGATAACACCTCTTTTAAGCAATAATGTTGATGACATCAATACTGCTCAAAAGTTGAGTTCAATATTGCTAAATGAATTCTATTATCTTCCTTGGTCAAGAGCTGTCACTATTGTTTTTGGTGGAAGATCAAAGTTGGGATTCATAAATGGTTCAATATCTTCCTCGGATGTAGATGTTCCAGAATATGAAATATGGTCATCCAAAGATCAATTAGTAATGTCTTGGATTCTTAATTTTATAGAGCATAACCTGGTTGAAATTTTTACCTATTCTAAATCCACACATGATCTTTGGAATGCCATTCGTTACATGTACAACAACTAAAACAACACAGCATGGATATTTCGGATTCATTGTAAAATTGCAATTCTTCATCAAGATAACAGACCATTTGTTCAACTATTGGAAAATCTAAAAAGCTTGTGGAACGAACTAGAGATGTATCAACCACACACCTGTGATGTTGCTGTTCTACGGAAAAAAACAGAGGAAGACAAAATTTTTTGACTCATGGCAAGCTTTAGTCCTGACTTTGAAGACCTGTGGAGTCACATCATAATGAATTCAGAACTACCATCCTTGAAATTTGTATGTGCAACGATCCAGCGTGAAGAAATTTACAAGAAGATGAAGAAATTCAGAACTACCATCATTCTAAATAGTTGCAACTCGTGTTTACCATGTCAAAACAATGCCTCGTAATGAAAACTTAAGTTCTAACATGTCTAAGCATATTTCTTCATCAAAACAAACAACTGATAACAGGATCATTCAAAGGGAAACGTTTAGAGTTGAAGTGTAGCTATTGTCACAACACTAGACACCTGATAGACCGTTGTTAGCAGCTATATCTAGAAATAAAACTCAAATTTACAAATGAACAAAGAGGATACCAAAGGAGAACTAACTATAAATCACACCTAGCAAATTTGTCAACTGAAAATTTCACTACAAACCCTGCTGCCTTGATATATGATTTTGCTAATTATCTGCAGGACAAACATAACCATGGGAAGATGTAATCTAGATCCACTAGAACTATTGGATAGGAACAAAATCAACCAACAGCATTTATCAGTTATCTCACTAATTTTCTAGCAGAAACAGATATAAACGCTAGCTAAGGTATTCTAACTACTTTTATGACTGCATTGGAACTTGATAATTTGTATGATCTTTGGATTGTTGATTCTAGAGCCACAGATCATATGTTTAACAAATTGATTAACTTTTCTAATCTTGGAAAATTTACTTTCCCCACCTTTGTTTCGGTAGCAAATGAGAGGAGATCTCTTGTGAAGGGTAAGGGAAAATTAAGAGAGTTTTTAAATCATGTTTGATGTCCTATATGTTCCCTCCTTTCCTTTTCAATTACTCTCAGTCAGTAAGTTAACCTCCACATTCAATTGTGTTGTAATTTTCACTCATCACAAGGTTATATTTCAAGATCAATTAACCAAGAAGATAATTGGTGAAGGTTTCTTCCTGTATGGTCTTTACTACTTCTTTTAGGATAATTAAGTTTCCAAAAGCTTTCAGACTAGTTTTAAAACATCGTATGAGCTACTTTTATGGCATCGTCGTCTAAGACATCCGTCAGATTCTGTCTTTAGCAAAATAAATTTAGTATCCATCTTGAAACCTCTTGAATGTGAGATCTGTTATTTTTCCAAATCATCTAAAATTTCATTTAATTCCTTTGATTCACATGTAACTCATACATTTGAACTTATACACTCAGATGCATGGGGGGCCATTCTATACGTCACTTAATGGTTATAAATACTTTGTAACCTTTATTGATGATTTTTTTAGAGTCACATGGGTGTATTTGTTGAAAGCTAAGAGTGAAGTATTTTCTTGTTTTAAAGATTTTCATACGTTAATTACTAATCAATTCTCTATACGTCTTAAGACTTTTTTTATTAGATAATGGCACATAATACATGTCCAAAGACATGACACATTATTTATGTTCTAATGGTATATTGCATCAGACTAGTTATGTTGGTACACCCCCAATACAATGGCATATCTGAAAGGAAAAATCATGATCTGCTTGAAAAAACTTGTGTTATAATGTTACAAATGCATGTTTCAAAGGGTTTTTGGTCATATGGTGTTCTTACGACTGCATATCTTATAAATCACTTACCTAATCGCGTGTTGGATTTTAAATCTCTTTTTGAAGTCTTACAAGCAATTTGGCACACCTTAAAGTGTTTGGATGCTCCAGTTTTGTGTACTTACCATCATCATAATGTGACAAGCTTGATTCCAGAGCTATGAAATGCATTTTCTTAGGGTACTCTCAAATATAAAACAGATACAAGTGTTATGATCCCTCACTAAAGAAAATGTATGTATCAAGAGATGTTAGATTCATTAAAGATGCTTCTTATTAGTCTGCCATATGTTTAAGATAGGATAATGTTGAATTGTTTCCATTATCTAACTCCACCTCAAGGTGTTTGGATGCTCCAGTTTTGTGTACTTACCATCATCACAATGTGACAAGCTTGATTCCAGAGCTATGAAATGCATTTTCTTAGGGTACTCTCAAATATAAAATGGATACAAGTGTTATGATCCCTCACTAAAGAAAATATATGTATCAAGAGATGTTAGATTCATTAAAGATGCCCTTTATTACTCTACCATATGTTAAAGATAGGATAATTTTGAATTGTTTCCACTATCTAACTCCACTTATTATGATCAGAATTCATGCTCTCTGCAACAACAGGTTCCTGAAGTTAAATTCAAGTTCGGTTTGATCAATCTCCCACTAATTCCAACATTAATGATGATATTTAGGATGTATATCCAGTATTTGATGAACTTTAGTCAACCGAAACTCCTAGAATACTGGTTATTTCTAAACAAGTGTTAGAATCAAGTATGATAGAAGGTTCCATTATTCGAAGTGATCATGCAATCTCACGAAGCACATCCCACAGAAACCATCAACCTCCTCCCAGTACAAGAGTATGTAACTTATAATGTTAAGCATCCAATCTCTAAAGTTCTGTTATATGATAAATTGTCCTCAAATCACAAAGTATTCCTCACTTTCATATCTGAAGATCATGAACCTAAGACATTTCAGGGAGCTCAATCACAAGCTGTGTGGCAGCAGGCTATTAAGGAAGAACTAATTGCACTTGTTGATAATCATACATGGATCATCATTCCTCTTCATGCAGGTAAACATGTAGTGGGTTGTCTCTGGATTTTCAAAATGAAATTCAACTCATATGGAACAATTGAACGACACAAAGCTTGGCTAGTAGCTCAAGGGTTCTAACAGAAATTTGGAATAGATTACAAGAAAACTTTTACTCCAGTTGTAAAAATGACTACTATCCGAGTCTTGTTATTTGTTGTAGTTAATCAGGACTGGTCATTGTATCAAATAGATGTAAGAAATGCATTCTTACATGAAGAACTTGAAGAGAAAGTGTTCACAAAACTACACCTAGGACATCCACAGAGTAGCTTTTCCAATCTGGTTTGCAAACTTCATAAATCCATTTATGGATTGAAATAGAGTCCATGAGCATGGTATGCCAAGTTAAGTATTGCTCTAAAGACACTTGGTTTCACAAGAAGCCATGTTAACTCTTCCCTGTTTGTTCAATAGAAGTCTGCAGACAAGCTTATTGTGCTT
>Ga0325404_1004085_pt1 | contig 15542 bp, 4 predicted proteins | sample PopdelMetagenome_18_FD_205664 | JGI IMG/M metagenome (GOLD analysis project Ga0325404, IMG submission 205664) | Populus deltoides microbial communities from Bellville, Georgia, United States - Xylem-Control-R1 | ecosystem: Host-associated > Plants > Phyllosphere > Stem > Wood/Secondary xylem... | reverse complement strand
TAATGATTGAGAGAGACTATTAGTGAAAATGTCAGCAATTTGCAAGAGAAATGGCATAAATTGGGGCTGTATAATCCCTGATGTTGCTAGGTCACGAATAAAGTGGTAGTCAAGAGCGATGTATTTTAATCTTTTGTGAGAAACTAAATTGAGAGTGAAAAAAATCACAATCTTGTTATCACTTTGTTATCACAAAGGAGTAATGACTTGTGTGATAAAGAAACGGTGAGCTTGTGTGATAAGGAAACGGTAAGGTCACAAAGAAGATGAGTTATCCAAACAACTTCAGAAGTTATGTGAGCCAAGACGTGATGCTCAGATTCATAACTAGAATGAGAAACAATAGGTTGTTTCTTAGCACTTCATGAGATGAGATTGTCACCCAAAAATATTGCGTAACTAGAGGTGGATCGACACGTGTCAAGGCAACCAACCCAATCAATGTCAGAGTAGGCAGTGAGACTAGTGGGTGAAGAATGAGAGAAGGAGAGATCATAATGAAAAGTGCCTTTGACATACTGAAGGATACGTTTGAAGGCTTGAAAGTGAGGTACCATGGGAGATTGCATATACCATAGTTATTAAACCCAGCCCGGGGGTTGACCCGACCAAGGGGCCAGGTCCCGGGTTTCAGGGGTCAACTCGGGTCAACCCGGATTAACCCGAAAAAATTAAAAAAAATAAAGTTTTAATATTTCTTATGAAAAAATCCATGTAAATATAGATTATACATATTATGAAGTTTAAAAGAATATTTAAAAAATTTTTTTATCCCACATTAAAAAGATATTATGTTAAGCTTTTAAGTTAAAGTATTTAAACTAAAAAAGTTTTTTATCCCACATTGAAAAAACATAACTTTTTCCTTGGGAACATGGAGTATATACATGAAAGGGCTTCAAATCCCACATTAAAAAGATACTATGTTATCCTTTTAAGTTGAAGTATTTAAATCAAAAGGTTTTTTATCCCACATTGAAAAAACATGGTTTTTTTCATGGGAACATAATGTATATATATGAAAGGGCTTCAAACCCCACATTGAAAAGATACTATGTTATCATTTTAAGTTGAAGTATTTAAACCAAAAGGTTTTTTATCCCACATTGAAAAAATATAGTTTTTTTCATGGGAACATAGTGTATATATATGAAAGGGCTTCAAATCCCACATTGAAAAAATATTATGTTATTCTTTTAAGTTGAAGTATTTAAACCAAAAGGTTTTTTTATCTCACATTGAAAAAACATGACTTTTTTCTTGGGAACATAGAGTATATATACTAATGTGTTTCAAATCCCACATTTGAAAAAAAAACCGGGTCCCGGGTCGACCCACCGGGTCGCCCGGGTTTGGCCAGGCTGTTGCCACAGCCGGTCTTTTGTTAAACCCGGACCGGTCCAGCCACCGGGTCGACTGGGTCCCGGGTCGACCCGCCGGGCCGGGCCGGGTTTAATAACTATGGCATATACTAACTTATAGAATTGACAATATAAGTAAGATCAAGACGATTGATAGTTAAATATTGCAAATCACCCCCCATGGAACAAAACAGTGTGGGATTAGTAAAGGCATCATCATCGCTGGATAATTGTTGTGAGACAACCATGAGAGTCATCGTTGGCTTGCAATCAAGCAGCTGAGCATGGGTAAGGATACCATGGGCTCTCTTGCTGATGAAATAAATAAAATTCACTTGTTTCTTCATGACCTAGGCTTTGAGTTTGCAAACTTCTTTTAACTATTCAACTATCCTTTTCTCCTCTACCTACCTTTCAAGATCTGTCTCTAAGGCTGAAAGTTCTGAAATCTTTCAAAAGTCATTTGAAACACCTGCTCTCACATCTGCTACCTTCGCTGTCACTAAAGGCAACTTCCATCCAACACGAAATGAAGATTTTTGTAAGTTTCATGACAGGAAAGGAGGATCCTTCATTCTTGGATATGGCAAGGGTTGTGGTAATTCTTATTCACCCCGCTGTTAGATATGCCATAACATTGGACATATAACTGCACACTATCCTGATCGCTATGCAAAGGCTGCTACCCTTGCCAACATTCCTGAATCCTTCTCTCACTACTCTTTACTTAACACAACAGTTGATTGGTATATTGATACTAGAGCTGCTGGTGCATATATGATGTCAGACTCCTCTTAACTGGACAAGGTTCAATCTTATAATGGTAAGGATTGTGTAATAGTAGGCAATAAAGCTTCTTTGTCAATTACTCATGTTGGTACTTTTTCCCCTTCTCTAAACATTAAACTTTTGGATGTTTTAGTTGTTCCTCGGCTCAAAAAAATTTATTATCTGTTAGCAAATTAACTTCTGATTATCCCTTATCTATTACTTTCATTGATACATTGTTTCTCACATAGAATCGCAATACAAGAAAGGTGGTGGCACCCAGTCGTCGTCGTAATGATGGTCTTTATGTGCTAGATTATAGTCAATCCGCATTTGTTTCTTCTCTTAAAAATAATTCTTTGCGTGCCTTTTATGATTTCTAGCATGCACGTTTAGGTCATGTTTCACATTCTGTTATTTCATTATTAAGTAAGAAAGGGTTATTGTTCTCTTACTTTTTTATTGTCCACTCCCAACTTGTATGTTGCTTGTCAGGCTGTTAAAAGTCATAATCTACCTTTTAATGCTAATGTTCAACGTGCTTCCCATGTCTTGAACCTTATTCACTGTGATATATAGGGCCTTGCTCCTATTACGTCTTCATCTAATTTTTGTTATTACATTAAATTTGTCGATGATCACTCACATTTCATATGGTTTTATCCCATGACATTAAAATCTCAAGCCTTTATGATTTTTAAGCAATTTCAAACTCTTGTTAAGGTTCAGTTCTCATGCAAAAATAAAAATTTTCAAAGCGATGGGGGAGCTGAATTTACGAGCAATCACTCTCAATCCCATCTTCTTGATTCCAACATTCGTCACCAAATGTCTTGTCCCTACACTCCCCAGAATGGTCGCGCTGAATGTTGAATACAGGTTGAATTCTAAATCGCTATAGTTGTTAGAAGGGGATTGCCCAAGATTGAATGATAGTAAATTACCACCTATCAGAAATGTGAGTTGCTCCGGAAACGACTTAAAGAAGCTCATCTCGTATATGAAAAGCATCCGCGAGGATGGGTTTTTGAAGAAATATAGGAGGAAAGTGGAAATCACAAAGTTGTCTGTGCATAATTCTGTAATTAAAGCCTTGATGTATTTTTGGGACCCCGAGTATCGGTGTTTCACTTTTAGGAATATAGACATTTGTCCTAGTCCAATCATCCCAAACTTTATTTCATATCATCATATCTCAAGAAACAACTTTTCCAATCAATAAATGAATACAAGAAATATTAGAAGTTAGATTCATACATTCCAAATCTTCATGTACCGAAACGCACACGTAACATTATAAAAGTCTAATAACAAGTTCTTATCGTAAGTGATGCAAAAGAATAGTTCTTGACATTATTTATATGCTAAATTTTCCTTACAAAAGGATTAATATATCAAAATTACATATTTATTAATTACCAAAATTAAATCCTAGACATCTACTCATTATGATCATGGTTGTAAAGTACTTGAAATTAATTTAACATTAAGTATAAATTTAAAACATGAAATTAACATATAAACAATAAGGCAACTCTCAAGATATATTATAAACTCGAGTTGTCTTTCAATTATCTTTATAATCTTATCGAATAATCTTTTCTAAGGTATATGATATTTGTTTTCTAGACGTTTTCCAATTATTGTTATTAGTCATTACTAGTGTAATTCTCTTAATTTCACTCCCTATTTATTAGGCATTAACTTCATCATTTGTTAACTTGTTCTACTGCTCATCAGTAGACACCATTTTCATTGCAGAATAACTAGTTCAATAACCCATCACTAGGTAAAAGCTCCATTTCAGGATAGCTAGTTTCACTGTTCATTATTGGGTATTAGTTCCATTATCAGATAACTAGGTCTACTATCCATTACCAAACACTAGCTCCATTACAAGATAACTAGTTCATTGCTCATCACTGAGCACTAGCTTTATTACTGGATAGAGGTCCACTGTCCATTACCAGGCACCAACTCCATTACAGGATAACTAGTTTCATTGCCCATTACTAGGCACTAGCTCCATAACAAGATAACTGGTTCCACTCTAATTATATTGGAGAAGAAATATACCACATCTATTAAAACCATAACCACTTGATTTGACATAAAAGAATTATCAAAGTGTTAAGCACCTAATCGGGTCTGTGTTCGTGGTGTTATCCTTTGATGTTGTCCTAAACCGTCAGTCGTCTTATTCCAACAAGAAACATTATCATCATTACAACATGAACACCATTAGAAACTCATATTCAAATTTTCATTTGAAATAATATTAGTTCTCTATTAGCATAAAGGTTGACTGATTCACTTTGGCATAACCAAACAGTTGACCGATTATTACTTGAGTTTCATTGGTGTCCCTAATCGTCGACCGATTCAATTGACTAAATTAGATAGTAGCCAATTTCAATGTTCCTCCTATCAACAGATCATCCAAATCATTTAGCAATCTTAACCGGTTGACCAGTTTATGCAATTCATCAGATATCAAATTAAGTTGCAATTTCTTTTCTTTTGTAAAGTTCATAATTAAACCATTACCCATCATATCTCATGCTTAAAAATATAATTCAAACATCATATCATTAACTTAAATAATCATCCATTCAAAGTCAAATTTCCATCATGTATATTTCAACTAAAATGTAACATTTCACAATCTAAACACAACCAAGCTTGAAACAAAGTTCTCACCTCTTAAACACATGAAATTTAGAGGAAAAATATGGCAAAAACAAGTTTTCTACTTCCTATAATTTTTTCCTCCCAACCTGTCACTTGTGTTCTTCAATTTCCATGAAATCTCCAATTATTTGCTCAATTTCATCCTTAACCCCTCTTTTGATCCCTAATCACTCTTGTTCAGTGTTTAAATGGGTGAGTTTATGGTGGAAATCAAATAAAGATTAAAAAAAACTCTCTTCGAAAGTGTTTGAAATTGCGATATCAGTTGTTTTTCAAAGTGCTTTTCGCTAGGAAATGCATCTAATATTTTTTTTATTTTTCGAATAATTATTTTTGATATTATCACATCATAACGATCCAAAAACACAAAAAATATTTTTAAGCAAAAAAAAATTCAATTTTTTTTCTTCTAAAAGGGCGTTTCTACCGTAAAAACAAACAAGGTCTTCCTTTTTCTTGCACACAGTGCTTAACCATGACTGGTTTCCAAGAGACGCCATTCACAATTTAAATGCTCTCATTTTGTTTTATTATACTATTGCCCTAAACTTTTCATAATTACAACTTGGCCCCACTTAAAATTTTATGTTTTCTATTTTCCTAAATGTCCATTTTAAATTTGTTCTATTCTCACTATTTTTTTTTTTATCAAACTTTAACATATCACTAACTTGAAAAAAAAATTCAATATAAGGGTTTACACGTGAAGTCTATGCTCCTGTTCCTGACTGTAATCTAACTGTGGTAGTATCTCTTGTCAGCACAGGATAATTTTATCACCATAATTTTATTACAACCTTTGCATCCACACCTGGATCCCCATAATAATACCTTTTTATTATCTAAGCGCGCGCGCACACACACATATATATGGGAGATTAGGTATGGAACCCATGGTTCCTTTAATGCAATGTTCGGCAAAAAACCATTGGAAAAGGATAATGAAATTGATTTAATCTTAGGTGTGGTTATGTTAAGCTTGTGAAAGTGAGTTTAATTGTAATGATTTAGTGGTATAGGATTTGAAGGAAACCCTTGATTCCCTTTAAATATGGTTCGACCAAAATGGGCATGAAAAAAGGAAGGATATTAATATGAATTGTTTATGTAATTATCATATAAATATGTTTTTGAAACTAATTTTATTAAGTTGATGATGAAACATAAATAAAAGGAAAATTGAAAAAAGCAACCATGAGCAATTTTAATGGTCATTCAGCCAAGGTAGAAAATTAAATGGGGGATTAGGTATGTTAATTTGGTTTGCCATGGTGAATATAGGTGTGCGTCTACACACACACACACACACAAACACACACACCTATATTCATAAGAACACACAATCCATTTCAATCCATGTCAAAACCTCAAGTTAAGCTTGGATTGGATTTCCATACCTCTTAAACACAAAAAAACTTATGAAGAAGATGACAAGAATAACAAGTTTTCCATTCACCCCTTTCTCCCCCTCTTCTCCCTTAAAAATCACGCTCTCAAGCTATAAACACCCTAGAAACTCTTCAATATCTTAGCTTAGATCTCCTTCCAACACCTTTTCATCCTTTAATCTAAGTGTTTAGATGAGATTTTTCGAACAATTATGAAGAAAATTTGAGAAACCCTCTTTGTCTCTTGGCCAGCCACACTTGGCTTATTAAGAAAGCCAAGTATGATATTTATACTAGTCAATATCTAACAAATTATGATACTACCCCTCCTATATAATTTGGGTGTTTTTTATTTAACAAGGTATCATGTCTCATCAACCTTCTAAAATTAATTCATTTTATCATCAAGTTAAAGTTTTTTTTAACCGGACGTTTACAATTCTATCCCTCTATATATATAAAATGTTGATTTTATATTTTAAAATTAAAAACCAAATTAAATTAATAATACAATTAATTTTTCTAATTGGATTAGGATTGAATTAAAGTATTTAATTCATGATTTTTACTTTTATGCAATCCTAATTGGATTAGGATTGAAATAAATTCTTTAATTAAAATATTTTAGAAAAAATATTTTTCTAAATAAAGAGAGTTTTTAAGCCAAAAAGTTTTATTTCATTAATCATAAAATAGTTTAGGATGTTAATAAGAATTTTAATATGATTAATTTTTTATTAAATTTTGAAAACTGTTTTTTCAAGAAAATTGTATTTAATAAAATTTATTGAGTTTGGAGAATCATCAAATTGGATTTGATTTAATATTTCTAAGTGTTAGAAATATTATCTTAAAATTTCACATAAAGCCAATAATTAGAATTAGAGCATGCAATATATTTATTTATGCATCTTAATGTGTTATGGATGGTTATGAACAATTAAAGACCAATGTGATTGTGTTTCTATGGTTGAATGGTTGTAATATTAAATAGGACATGTGTGTCCCATCTTTTATCTATTTTTCTTCTAGGTTGTAAAAGTATTTTCTCATCTAATTCCTCTCGAACATAACTCGATGTTTCTTATTTAATTATGTAAATGTAATGTAATTTAAAAATATAGAAATTTAGATAGAAAAAAATATTTTGTAATCCAAGGTGAAGAAAGAACGACACAAAAGGCTACAACTATGGTGCTTATAAGGGATTTGTAAAGATTTGTAGCAACTACCTAGATTTTGACCACCTAATTACCTTTGATGGCTTGAGTAAACTAGTTTTGATATACCCATAATCATCCAATTAGAATGACATGCTAGAGGTGTATATTTATACATAATTGTTATGCTTGATATATCACTAATGCTAGGGAATGAGACTTAATTAAGATAATAAATCTCTCTTAAATATATTAAGCACATGTTGAGAAAATGATTTGTTTTCTTTTGATTTTATATGCATAAAACTACAATTCTATTCATATATAATTTATTGAGCTACTCAAGGTTATTGTTAATCGAATATGTTTAATGCTATAAAATTATATTCTACTTAAATAACTTATATGATTTGGATGAGTTACTTATGATCATATAAGAATAGAGGTAATAATTAGAAAAAATATATATGATATTTTTAGACAAAGAGTTGTTATCTAACTAATCTACAAATTACATAAAAATTTAATTAATAAGTTATGTTATCTACTTAATTTAATTTATTTTAATTTGTTGAGTTACTTAAGATCACATAAATTAAATGAGATCTTAGTCCACTAAGAGATCTAAATGAGATTTCTTGAAGTAATAGTGAGAGCTTTTAATTTAAAAGAAAATAGTGGGAGATTAAATTATGATTAAAGACTTTATCTAAATTTGGTTATAAATATTTATGCATGAAATCAATATTCGCTATCTTTACATGAATAGGTTGATAGATTACCATGAGTAAAAATAAATATATCCCTACATAGCATACTTGTTGCAAATAAATTAACGGAACTAAACTTCTTAGACTAGTATCGAAATGTGAGAATTGATCTTGAACAAGAGAGAATGTAATATGTTCTTGAAAATTTTATTCCTCTTGTCCTTGATGAGGACACTGATAACAAAGTTAGGGTTGGTTATCAACGTCATACTGATAATGATGAATAGGCTATATGTATGACGTTAGCCAACATGTCACTTGAACTTCAAATATAACATAAGAATATGGATGTCTATTTAATACTATTCATGTCAAAGAGTTGTTTGATGCACTAAAAGGTATGAAACCTCTAACAAATTATTCCCTTGTAAGATGACAAAGAGTTCCTCAGTGAACACCCATGTGTTGAGGGTGATTGATTATATTTAGAAATCATGTCAATTAGGATTTGTCATGGATCATGAATTAAACATTGACTTGGTTTTGCAGTCTAAGCATAGAAGCCCACTTGGGGCATGAAGAATGACAAGGGTAATTTTCATTATTGCAGCATGGAAAGCCATTATTATAGAAGAAACTACAAAGATTATCTTGCAACCATGAAAGCTAAGAAGCTTATTAAGGCTTCCATTTCAATATGTTTATTTATTGAATAAAAGAAAAATAGACCTATATGTAGGAAATAGAGTAATGGTTTGCATTAACTTTGCTAAAAAGGCTGATATAAGAACTTGATAATTTTTTATTTTGTTCTAGCACTTTTTAAAAGCATTGTATCCATTTATGAATGGATTTAAATTTATTATTAAGGGAAAATTTTGTTCCTTTTATAATAATGTTATTTATTTTGAATCTGGTACTTATATAAATGATTTGTATATACTTGGTCTTAAAATTTCCAGGTTTAGTATAAATAGCAAGAAGCAAATATTAGATAATCAATATCCATATTATTTATGGCATTGTAGATTAGGTCATATTAATGAAATAAGAATCAATAAGTTATATAAAGAAGGATATTTGGTCCTTTTGATTATGAATCATATGAAACTTGTAAAGCTTGTTTTTTTGAGTAAATGACCAAATCCCCATTATTAAAAGAGTGAAAGATCTAATGAATTGTTAGATCTAATATATACATATGTATGTGGATCAATAATGATTCGTGCCATAGATGAATGTATATGTTTCATCATTAATGATCATAATGGATATGGTCATGTGTATTTGATGAAAGTCTGTATCATTTAAAAGGTTAAAAGAATTCAAAAATGAAGCTAAAATACAAATAAGAAAGAGTGTTAAGATACTTCGATCAAATTGAGGTGGCAAATACTTCAACCAAGATTTTCAAGATTATTTACAAGAGAGTAAGATTCTCTCATATTAGAAACCTCCAAGAATATCATAACATAATGAAGTTTCTAAAAGGAGAAATTACACCGTATTGAATATGGTGTAATCCATGATAAGCTATACAACCCTTTTACCTTCTTTCTAAGGCTATGCCTTATAAAGTACTACTTACTTTTTAAAAAGGATTCCATCAAATTATGTTGTTAAAATTTCATATGAAATATGGAATGGTTAAAGACCAATCTTATGATACTTAAATATTTGAGATGTGACGCTTATGTGAAGCATATTGTATCCAAAAAATTATGAGCTAAGTCGAATAAATGTAAGTTTATGAGATATCCAAAAAAAATATATTAGATATTATTTATATCATCATATTGAGCAAAAATTTTTGTCTCAAAACATACTACTTATATAAAAAAAGAATTTGTTATTGAAAGAAGTAGTGAGAGGAAAATAAAACTTGAAAAATTTCAAGAACCACAAATGAAACCTGAATCTGATGCACATTAGATGTTCAACCTAAAACTCAAGAAAAAGAAGAACTTCATAGATATGATAGGACACATTATACACCAATGAGATATGAATTTCTCATGAAAGCTGAAAAATGACGAGTTATTCATACTTGATGAGCCTACTAATTATATGAAACCAATATTTAATATTGATTCTAAGAAATGGCTTAAAGCCATGAAATCTAAAAGGATTCTATATACCAATAAGGTATTGACCTTAGTTGATCCATCTGAACGGATAAAGCTTATTAGATGTAAGTGGATCTTTAAGAGAAAGACTGACATGGATCACAATATATAAACATTCAAAGCTAAAATAGTTACCAAAGGTTATAGAAAAAGATAAATAGGTTGACTTCATGAAACCTTTTTATTGTTAACTATGTTAAATTCACAAGGATTTTACTTTCTATAGTTACATACCATGATTATGAGATTTGGCAAATAGATGTCAAAACTATACTCCTGAATGAAAATCTTCAAGAAGATGTGTATGTGACACAACCTGAAAGTTTTGAATATAAGAAATTTGCTAATAAAGTATGCAAGCTATAAAAAATCATTTATAGACTTTAATTAAGCTTTAAGGAGTTGGTATATCCATTTTAATGAGATAATCAAACAATTTGATTTCATCAAAAATATATTTGAGCTTTGTGTTTATAAAAAGGTTATTGTGAGTTGAGTCATTTTTCTAATATTATATATAGACAACATTTTATTAATAGGGAATTACATTTCTTTACTCCATTTAGTAAAGATATGGTTATCCAAGAATTTCTACATGAAGAATATAAGAGAAGCAATCTATATACTGGGAATAAATATCTATAGAGATAGATAAAAAAAGGTTGTTTGGTTTGTCCCAATCTACACACATAGACAAGATGCCAAAACAGTTTAGTATAGAAGAATCCAAAAGTGGATACTTGCCTATTTTATAAAGGAAATGACTCTATATATACTTTAGATATCAGATCCATAATGTATGCGATACTATGTACAAGATCAGATGTATCTAATCTAGGTGAAGGTCATTAAAAGATATTAAAAAAACATTCTTTAGTACTTGAGAAGAACTAACAATGTATTTTTGATCAATGAAGGAAATGAACTAATAGTTCATGGTTATATAGATGCTAGTTTTCAATCAGTTATTAAAAAATAGAAAATCTAGCATAGTTATATTTTACTCTAAATAATGGTGCTGTGAGTTGGAAGAATTTTAAATAAGAGACTTAAGAAGACTCTATAACTAAATTTTAGTACACATTTGTAATTGAGAGAATAAAAGAGGTTGTTTGGATCAAGAAATTCATCGCTAAACTAGGTGTGGTTCTTAGTATTATTGATCTAATAACCCTGCATTATGATAACAATGGAGCCATTGTATAAGCAAATGAACCAAGGTCTTATCAATGATTTAAAAATACACTTTGATAATTTCATTTGATTAGAAAATCATAGAAAGAAAAGATGTAAAGATACATCGAATACCCACTGAAGAGAATCTTATAGATCCTCTTATTAAGCCAATGTCCCAATAAAATCATTTTTGTCAAGTAGAGTGATATGATATTTGATACATGAGTAATTGATTTTAGTGCAAGTATTGTTAGTATATATGCCCTGTAACCAATCAGTTGGTTATACATGACATTGATTTTATTCATGTAAATATATTTAATTTTTAATAAAGGTTTTATTTATCTTTAATATTTATCAAATATTTGATTAATGAATCTAGAGTAAAGTTAAAGTCATTGGGACAAAAATACTTTGTAAAGGAAATTATTAAGTTGTTATAATTATGAGATTCTTATTGCATCAACGTATTGTTCTTAAATATTCTTAGTCAATGCTATATTATGAGTGGATATTGATTGAAGTCATTGAAATTAGTACATATTATGTTCTTTTCTTTACGAAAGGAAGCAATTATTCTCTTAAGCTGGTATGAGGGATACCTAGAACTAATATATAGGTGCTTGTTAGATGATATATACACTAAACCGACCTGTATGAGAATTTCATATGAAGAGATCACTTGTGTCTATGGAAAGACTCATGTGACGATTGTGTAAGTGATCCTTATACTTGAGACCACTACGTTATCTTATATATGGAATGTTATATTTCGATTCTGATATACCAATGATATTGAGTATAACATGAACTATATGAATGTATTTAAGTAATTAAAAGAGGTTTCATTATCCTAGGTGAATTAGAGAAAATGCTTTATCTATTTTCAAATAGTATTGATTGTAAATCCTTACACAATGTATTTCTTCAATCAATCAAGAGGAATACAGGTGGACTTTAATGTTGTCATCCATCTAGTCCCTATGCCATTGCTGGTTTTCCCCTACTAGGGTTACAGTTGCCCAACATGGGAAAAATCTAGTTGAGATGTCTGGCCTAGATGTTTATGTCTTAGCTCCCTGTCTCCCCTTAGTTATGTAAACAATCCTAGTCTTGTAGGGTTTATTCTTATGTAATGTTTTTCATTTTATTAACTTTATTTTTATATTTCATTTCTTGTGTAGTCTGTATAGATCCAATGTCTATAGTAAAAATATCACGCAGGTCTAAATCCTTAAAACTTTTTTTTAAAAAAGTTTGTATGGATCTAATGTTTATACTTAGAAGAATATATAGGCGAAAAATCCTTTAGAAAGTTAGTATGGTTCCAACGCTTATATTAACGCCTCTACACAGAAAAAAAATATAAAATTTCTAAGTTTGGCCATTAAAGTTTGAAGTTTGCCTAACCTTAGTAGGATTCACCCTTTTCCTTGAACTGAGAGCAAAACGAGGTTATGGGTATATCATTGCTTGGATGAATTCTTGATGACTTGGTGAGATGCCCCTAGGCATTTCATGAAGATTGGTATTATTGCATTAAGAAGATCAAGTCAAATACCTTGGAGAGTGTGGGCTATTACCCTAGGAATACCATGTCAATATTTTTCAAAACTAGTTGTGCAATCGTACTAGGGAGACCGAGTTAATCCCATCCTTAGGAAGTTCGGGTCTATTTCCCCTAAAGGTATCATATCGATTCCTACCAAGTTGAGTTGTGCAATCGCATTAGGGAGACAAAGCCAATCCCATCCTTGGTGAGTTTAGGGCTATTTCCCTGGGATATCGTGTTAATCCCCTAAGGTGAGTTGTGCAATTGCACTAAAAAGGCTGATACAATTCCATCCTTGGTGAGTTATACAATTGCACGAAGAAGACCGTGTTGATCCCTGTCAAAGTCAGTCATGCAATCACATTAGGAAGACCGAGTTAATCCTATCCTTCGTGAGTTTGGGGCTATTTTCCTTGATTGATTTCATGTAAATCTCATCTTTGAAGAGTTGTGCAATTACACTAGGTAGACCATGTCAATCCATTCCAAGGTAAATTGTGCAATCGCACTAAGGAGAATAAATCAATTCCTTCCTTGGTGAGTTTGCGGCTATTGCCTTGGATTGATTCCATGTCAATCACATCCTTCGAGAGTTGTGTAATTGTACCAAGAAAACCATATCAATCCCTTCCAAGGTAAATCATGTAATCACACTAAAGAGACCAAATTAATTCCTTTATTGGTGAGTTTGAGGCTATTGCCCTAGATTGATGTCATGTCAATCTCATCTTTGGAGAGTGGTGCAATTGCACTAGAGAGACCGTGTCAATCCCTTCCATGGTAAATTGTACAATCACATTAAGGAGACTAAGTCAATCTCATCCTTGAAAGGTTAATGAGAGGTCCTTAGACATCGCCTGGAGAAAATGAAAACATCATTATTTTGAATAAATAAGTTTTTTTTATATAAAAAACTTACATTCTTAATCATTAACTATGATACATTTTTATTGCACTTTAAGGTATAATTAACTTGATGACCTGGGTATCCAACTTCTATTGAGATCATGGTCTCAGTTCTTTAGGTGAGGAGAATTTAGAGTTTCTCTAGTATATTTCTTCTAGGTAGTTGACTTGTTTCCCCTTGGATAGTTTCTAAAAAGACTTCACATGTTTTACGGCCTGAACCGATATTTTATTTGTACTTGTTGAAAACTTTTAAGCTCTCGAGGTTTTAACAACATTCATGAAGTTAGCAAAAAGTATGGCCTGGATTTGTTTGTCTCACCAAGTCCCCGGGTAAATAGGAGAAACTATGTTCTAACTTAAAATAACAAAAATGTTGTATATCCTTCTGATTCTTTTATAAATAGTGCACATCTAGTATTCGTAATATATCATTCCTTCCAAGATGATTTGGAATATTTTTCATCATTAAAGTAATTTTTCATGTTGAAAGAACTTTATTGATATCATTAACAAGATCATAATCTCTTGGTTCTAGCAATCTGGTTCATTCTCTCATTAAAAATCAGTTATGAAATAATAATTGATGGCTTTTTTTTTTATCATTTCTAGTAGATGACGCCAATAATGATGTGACAAAAAATCTAAGGAGCCTAGGAGCAAAGTTTATGTGTTGTAATCAATTAATCTTTTGGTTCTAGCAATCTAGTTCATTTCTTTTTTTGTAGATGACTGGTATATTCTAAATAAAGGTCTTTTTTTTTGTATATTTGGAGACTCTCAGATACTTAAGTAAGTATCTTTTTTAAGAGAGAAATACAATAATATTTTAGAGAGATAGACTTTCAAAATATATATGTTAAAAATATTGAGAATGAAGAGATTGTAAACTTGATGCTTAAAGGATTCATGAGGTATATATACCCCATGAGCCTTGTTTTTTTTATAGACATAATGAACTTGAAAGTAATTTTCTTCTAATAGTATTAATGAGTAATAAATATCTATTACACATAATTAATATTGATAGAAAAATGATAAGCCCTTATAAGACAAAGAGTAATTATATAAGGATGTTGAGAGATGAGTATCCTTGATCTTAACATTTTATGTTAAGATTCATAAGAATAAATAAATAAGTCTTGTGGTCCAAAATGAAGTCTATTAAGATTGTTAGTTTTATATCCATTTGGGCTTGACATGATGTTGAGCCTAAAGATATTGGGTTTGGTAGTTCGTCAGACCTAAGTGTATATGGGCTCAAACATAACTAGTAACTCGCTAGATCCACATGTATCACACGCTGAGCCCAAAAATTTTGAGTTATCAATTTTTTATTTTTTATATACTCTTTTAAATATGAACTTTGACCAAAAAAAAATATTTATCCATCAAATTTTTTTTTTTCACTCTTAGCCTTGCTAGAATACAATAGCCATAACAAATCCAGATTCGTCGCGCGGACTCGCTATTTCTAAAAAAGTATACTAACGATATACCCGTAAAATTAAGTTAAATTTAGGTCCAAACATGACAAGTAATCGCTACACTTGGCAATTTATAGGCTGAGTTATTGTGCGAATTGACCTTTTGCTATCCTTTCCATAAGACATCACGACGAGCCATGGTCCAAGATCAGCCAGCGTCATAATTCACGAAAGTACACAGTTATGCTATTACAAAGCGGAAATATAAATCAATTGT
>Ga0325404_1004084_pt1 | contig 15543 bp, 7 predicted proteins | sample PopdelMetagenome_18_FD_205664 | JGI IMG/M metagenome (GOLD analysis project Ga0325404, IMG submission 205664) | Populus deltoides microbial communities from Bellville, Georgia, United States - Xylem-Control-R1 | ecosystem: Host-associated > Plants > Phyllosphere > Stem > Wood/Secondary xylem... | reverse complement strand
ATATATATATATATATATATATATATATATATATATATATATATATATGGTGTTCATATTAAAGTCTATCGAAATTTCAGCGGAGTCTCCCCTATACAAGAAGGTTCCTCCTGCAAATCACAAGCTTATCTCATAAATTTTCCTCATTCAATGATACATTTTATAATAACCATATCTACAACCAATAAGCCTTTCTTTCAATCATTTCTTTCTTTATATTTTATATTTTTCTCATTACACCCATTAATATCATCATTCTTTGTCCAACCATAGTTATCATCCCATTCTTTATATTTGAACTGTTACTATTTAAACCTCGAATTGTTACTGTCCAACTGTTACTATTTAGATCTTGAACTGTTACTGTCTAGACCTTGGATTGTTACTGTCCAACGGTTACTGTCTTAAACTGTTACTGTCTTGAACTGTTACTGTCGAGACCTTGAACTGTTACTGTTTAGACCTTGGTTGTCCAACCGTTAATGTCTAGGCTTTGGACTGTTACTGTCTAGACTTTAGACTGCCACTGTCCAACCGTAACTATCTAGAACTTGCACTGTTACTATCCAACTACTACTATCTTAAAACTGTTACTATCTAGACCTTGGATTGTTACTGTCCAACCGTTATTGTCCTGAATTATTACTATCTTGAACTATTACTATCTGCAGAGGTCGCATTCCAACCTCTTCTCAAATGTTTAATTATATTCGCAGTTCTTGAACTTCGTTTCAAGCGAGGTTGGTTACGTTAAAAATTTAAGACATGGGGCTACAGGTCCTCTAAAGGAAGGAGAACCCAGTTCTGCCCCTAAGATAGTCAAAATTTCTCATCAACGAATAAGACCTACTGCCTTATAGGGTCTATCATGACCCAGTCTCGGTTGGTAACCCATTATTGGAGTTCTATAGCTCCAAATTGAGCACGATTAATTTTCTTAGTTAGTAAACATCCAAAACTACAACTGCTATGAAGGGACCTAATCCTAATTCCTTCATCCTCATACCCAAAATCTCTTTGAAAGTTAGGAGACAAAACTGTCCAGATTCGTCAACCTTTCCATTTACACACAACACATGAATTTACTTAATCTTAACAACTAATATTTTTTTCCCCAATTCAAGTCTAAGAACCCTAATCTATAATCCAACATGAAGGCATCAATTCATAATCGAATTTGAAACGACTCATAAGTCCATGTTTAGAACACCTTACCCGGTAAGAATCAAGGTTTCGATCTTCAACCAATCAAAGATTTTCAACTCCCCTTTTTTTTCTAGTGATAGCCGACCTTCTCTCTTCTCTTTTTGTTCAAATTTTCTTGTTAATCCCTTGCCCACAAGTGTTTATTCTACTTATAAACCCTTAATCTTGGATGGGTTCTTGAAATTTTAGTGTTTCTCTCTTGATTTGCAAGAATGGATACAAAAACTCTCTCTTTTCTTCCCTTATGATTGCTGCAGATATTTGATGAAAAGATGAGTATTTATGCTCTATAATTTTTCTTATTTGCATTTACGCCTCATTTCCTTTAAGTGTATTATTTTTGCTCCTACATCTTTTTCTTCTTATAATTAAACTATACCTCTTTTTATTTCTTATAATTCCACCCCACAACTTTTGGTTTTGTTTATTTTCTTTAATTTAATCCATCCCTCAACATTTCCGAGTTAATTTCTAATGTCTCAAAATATTTCATCCAAAAATTTCTATCCAAGAATTTATGAATTCCTGTTTTTATTTAACCTATGCATAAATTTCTTCACTTTTATTCTCTATTTATTTAGTTTGCAATTTAACCAACCTTTATTTTCCTGGGGTTTAAATTCTCCTCTCCTAATAGAAATTTCATCATCGAAATTCAAGTTAGGTACCTATGTCGGAGAATAAACGCAAAAACTTCCCCTTCATCTCAGATTCTCTTTCCCATGTTTCTTTTTCTATGTGAAAGCTTCTCCACAATACTCTCACCAAGGAAACTCTCTTATTCCTCAACACCTTCTCATCTCGACCCAAGATCTTGACGGGCTTAGCTTTCATTGTTAGATCCCCTTTAATCTTCACAAGAACTTGTGGCAATACCCTTGAGGGGTCTATCTTGGCCTTTCGCAGCAATGACACATGAAACATATTGTGAATCTTATCCAAATATGCAGGCAACTCTAATCGATAGGCAACTAGCCCGATTCTTTCTTTAATCTCGAAAGGGCCAATATATATCAGGGCTAATTTTCTTTTTACTCCAAATTGAATGATGCCTTTCCAAAGCGCCACCTTAAAAAATACCTTATCCCCACTTGGAATTCCAAAGGCCTTCTTCAGCTATTTGCGTAATGTTTTTGTCTATCCTGGGCTTCCTTCATCCTCTTTCTGATCACCCTCACCTTGTCAGTTGTAAGTCATACCATTTCATATCCCAAAAGCTTCCATTCTCCAACTTCATCCCAACAAATTAGGGTACAACATTTTCTCTCATACAATGCTTCATATGGAGCCATACCAATAGTAGCTTGATGGCTATTATTATAAGTAAACTCTATCAATGGTAGGAGATATTTCTAGTTCCCTTCAAACTCCAGCACACAGGACCTCAGAAGATCCTTAAGAGTTGAATGGTCTTTTCAGATTGATCATCCATCTAAGGATGAAATATTATGCTCAAATTCAACTTTGTCCCCAATGCCCTTTGTAAGCTAGGCCATAATCTCGATGTGAACCTTAGATCCTGATCTAATATAATCAACATTGGCATCCCATGAAGTCTGATTACTTTATTTACATACAATTTCACCATCTTATCCACCGAATCAATCGTCTTTATAGGTAAAAACAAAGTAGATTTTGTCAGTCGATCCACAACCACCCAAATGGCATCATTACCCTTCTTTCCCCTGGATAATCCCGTCATAAAATCCATAGAAATATCCTCCCATTTCCATTCTAGAATTGATAATGATTGTAATTCCCCTACAGGTCTCTAGTGTTCTATCTTTACTTGTTGACAGATCCCACAATTCTACACAAATTCTGTTATTTCCCTCTTCATATTTAGCCACTAGTAGTATTCCTTTAAATCCCTATACATCTTTGTACTCCTAGGATGAGTAGAAAATCAAGATTCATGAGCTTCTCTTAATACTTCATCTTTCAAAGTCTTATCCTCAAGCAAATAAATTTGCCTACCCATAGCTATTAGCCCATCAGATAACATTTAAAATGTTGTCTCTATACCCTGGTTTATCCTCTCCTTGATTTTATTTACTTTCCCATCTGTCCGTTGAGCCACCAAAACCTTGTCTCAAAACACAAATCGGATCTTTAATTGAGCTAACAGTGATCCCTCGAGCCCTACAGTTAGTCGCAAGCCCATCTTTTTCAATTCCACTACACTTCCTTGTTCCTTAATCTCCATATCATTCATTATTGTTTTTCCCTTCCTACTCAAGGCATCAGCTACTACATTAGCCTTACCAGGATGGTAGTCAATCACACAATCGTAATCTTTTATTAACTCTACCCATCTTCTTTGTCACATATTCAACTCCTTCTGTGACATCAAATACTTTAAACTTTTATGGTCCATAAAGATTTGAACTTGTGACTCATACAAATAATGTCTCCATACCTTAAGGCAAACACCATCGCTGCAAGTTCCAGGTCATGAATTGGGTAATTCACCTAATGCAACTTTAGTTGTCTTGATGCATAAGCAATCACACACCCGTGTTGCATTAATACACATCCAAGACCCCTTTTTGAGGCATCACTATATACCATAAACCCTTATGTCCCTGATGAAAGGGCCAGCACAGGAGCAGAAGTGAGCCTCTCCTTCAGTTCTCGAAAGCTCGCTTCACCCTCTTTCGACCAAACAAACCTGACTTCCTTGAGGGTCACCTTAGTTAAAGGTGACGTTCTGGTGGAGAACCCTTCAATAAACCTCCTATAATACCCAACAAGCCCAAGAAACTCCGGATTTCTATCACATTGGTAGGCCTCTCCAATTTCAACACGACCTCAACCTTCATTGGATCCATAAATATTCCTTCTGCGGAAATTACATGGCCCAAAAATACTACTTCCTTAAGCTAGAACTCACACTTATCCAGCTTTGCATATAATCGATTCTCCCTCAAAGTTTGTAGCACAACCCTTAGGTGTTATTCATACTCCAAGTAAGATTTTGAATACACTAAGATATCGTCAATAAATACCATCACATATTGGTCTAGGTAAGGCCGAAACACCCGATTCATCAAGTCCATAAATATGGTCAGAGCATTGGTTACCTCAAAAGGCATCACCAAAAACTCGTAATGCCCATAACAGGTTCTGAAAGTAGTCTTTTGTATGTCTTACTCCTTGATTCTCAACTGGTGGTACCCAAACCTCAAATCTATCTTAGAAAATACCCTAACACCCTTTAACTGATCAAACAAATCATCTATTCATGGAAGTGGATATTTGTTATTCACTGTCACTTTATTCAATTGATGATTATCAATGCACAAACAAAGCGTGCCATCCTTCTTCTTTACAAACAATACTGGAGCTCCACAGGGCGAGTTACTAGGCCAGATGAAGCCTTTATCTAACAATTCTTGAAGCTGGACCTTCAGTTCAACCAATTCTATAGGTTTCATCCTATAAAAAGACTGGGCTATAATAGAAATTCTTGGAATAAGGCAGTAGGACTGATTAGTTGATGAGCAATTTTGACTATCTTGAGGGCAGAATTGGGTTCTCCTTCCTTCAGAGAACTTGTAGCCTCATGTCTTAGCCTTCCAATGAGACCAATCTCGCTTAAAACAGAGTTCTAGAACTCTAGACATAGTTAAAAAGTTAAGAAGAGGTCGGACAGTAACGACTGGACAATAACGATCCAATGTCTAGACAATAACAGTTCAATGTTTAAATAGTAACGATCAATACAATAACAGTTCGAGATAGTAATGGTTGGAAAATAACAGTTCAATATCTAGATAGTAATAATTGGACAGTAACAATTTGAGATTTAAACAGTAACAGTTCAAATATAAAGAAAGGAATGATAACTATGGTTGGACAAAGAACAACAATATTAATGGGTGTAATGAGAAAAACATAAAATATAAAGAAATGATCGAAAGAAATACTTATTGGCTGTTGATATAGTTATTATAAAACATATCCTTGAATGAGGAAAATTTATGAATAAACCTGTGATTCGCAGGAGGGACCACAGGGGTGATGATGCAGCAGCAGCAGCATGGGAGCACGAGTAGGGCTTCTATTGCAGGTAGGTGATCAGCACCTATACTTTCTAGTTAAATTCCATAATTTAATACGTTATTGATGTGGAATATGAATTATCGAATGTTGGATATTATGTGAAAAGAGGAAAGTTGCGTAATGATATCGATATTTTGGATAGTATTCGGAATGTATGTGTATTCGAGGTGAAAGGTTGTTGTGTGAATTGCTAAGTGATGAAATTATTGTTGACAACGAAAATACGAGAAGTGTGATACTGGGCGTGGACTAACATATATCTAGTGTATGTTAGGATCCCGGGTAAGGGGATTGTCATGTTTGGACTAACATACATTTAGTGTATATTAGGATTCTGGGCAAGGGGATCAACATGTATTGGCTAGCATACATTTAGTGCGTGTTATGATTCCAGGTAAGGGGATCAACATGTATTAGCTAGCATACATTTAGTGTATGTTAGGATCCCGAACATTTAGTGTATGTTAGGATCCCGGGTAAGGGGATCACCATGTATTGGCTAGCATACATTTAGTGTATGCTAGGATCCCGGTAAAGGGGATCACCTTGCGTCGACTCCTACAGGGTAATGATGATACTAGTGAAATTGGTACCGGTAATGTGTTAAGCGGAAATAATCATGGTTGATCTTATGAAATCTTGAATGGAGGTTAATAATGGAAGAGAAAACGGTTTTTAGTAGTTGAATGAGAAAGAGTTTCCAATGAAAACCAGAAGGGAGAAGTGAATAAAATATGAATGCATGTTTGCCTTTTTAAATTATTGGATATTTGTGCTGTTATATTTATTATGATATTCATGTTTCAATAATATGTATTTTGTTTCAGGACCCTCGCATACACGACAGGAGTAGATCCTAGCTTATGTTCACTTTTTGTAAATTCTAGATTCTAAGAAGTATACCCTTGTATTTTGTAATCTTACAACTTTTATATAACTTAATTTGTATAATTAATGTTTAAACTTGAATAGATAATCTTTACTCTGAATTTCATATGAATGTGTCCATGTATACATGTTTATCTCATTTATTCCTCTTTAATGATATTTGTTATTCAATGTATATTATAAATATTATGGTTGTGATGACGATGATGTTTGTGGGATTGAGATCCAGGACGATTGGGTCGTGATTGAGTTACGAGATGTGAAATATTAAAAGTGTAAACAGGTTAAATATCGATAACTTGGGACCTTTCGGTATAGGGAAGACTCTGTCGAAATTTCAGTAGACTTTAATATGAACACCATTAATATATATAGAAAAAAAAGAAAAAAAATAATTACTCTATGTATCAGTTGACATAAGACTATTGCTTAATCCCGGATATGGGGATGTTACATCTATTCTTTGATTCACTACTACCCATGTCCATTCATCACATCAACAAAATCAAAGCATTATTTAGTGAAATTCTTGTTTCAACTGCAACATGCCTTTCAAGGTTTATTAACAACACCAATTTGCACTTAACATCAATTCAACACATTTACATACAACTTCAGTAACTCAATTTGCAGAAATTTCATCATTAACTCATGTATGACTCTGCTTTTGGTTTAAGTATGTCTCTAGAGTTCTAACAAGATCATCATTTATACATTTTGTTACATAAGTTCAAAATTTGTCCAGCCCTCACTATGGTCGGTCCTCTTACTAGGTTTGTGTATTCAAAATTGTCCATCTCCCTTATTGAATGTTCTGGGTTTAAATCACTTATTCAACCCTATTTTTGTCCCTCTTTTTAGCTTAGTTATTTCCTTAACAGTTGGTGTAAAAATTCTGGGCATTCCCTTGTGGTTTTCTTCTTCCTTTTGTTTCCAAGAACTTAAGAGTATGTGGAGAAATGGCATGGTGCCTCATGAATCTAAGTAGTTTTTAGGTTTTACAGTGTCGCTGCCGATTCAAAAATCGGCAACCAAAAACTATGCCGCTGTCGATTCAGAAATCGACATCAAAAAATTATGTCACTGCCAATTCAGCAATCGGCAGTGATGGTGGAGTCATTTATGGCTTTACCTTTTTTTTTTTTGTTGGGTGTTTACACTATTAATGGATCAATATATTTCAAAATTAAAATTTTAACCTATATCCATATTTGAAAGGTCTAAAGGCAGGGTGATAACCTAATATCCTTAGGTTTGGCAACATGTTAGGCCTAAATGACATATGTCTAACTTGCTTCCACATCCAATATCCTTGGGTTTAGTTGAACGCTATGTCCAAGCAGACATGGGTCTAACAAGCTGTCAGATCTAATATCCCTAGGTTTAGCTATGTGCAAAGCCCAAGTACATATATAGGTTTGGCAAGTTATGAGATCCAACATCCTTGAATTCAGTTATACGGTGAGCCTAAGTATATATGGGTTTGACGAGTTGTCAGATCCAATATCCTTGGGTTCAGCTACTTACTAAGCCCATGCAGTTATGAATTTAGTGAGCTATCAGACCCAACATCCTTGAGTTCAACTACGCATTGAACCCACGTATATATTGGTCTAGCGAGCTACCAGACCCAACATCATTGAGTTCAGCTACTCACTAAGCTCACGCAGATTTAGGTCTTGTGAGTTGTCAGATGAGACGACCAAAAGATTGATGTCTTCTCCTAAGTGTAGGAGTGTCGAAGTAATAAATAACCCGGCAAGACTAGGGTCGAACCACAGGGAGGTTAACTATATAAATTATAAATAATAATAATAATAATAATAAGTTGAAGAGAGCTTTGAGATTTGAAATTGATATAAGGATTAAACAATGATAAAAATAGTTGTCAAGGTTAGAGGATCCACTAATGATATTTCAAACAAGTATAGTATAAACTCTTATTTCTCAACTGGAAACCACACACAAAGGAGGTTCCAATCGGATTATAAATTGTTAACATGATTACATTAGTTATCTTATTCGAGTAATGCTAATACTTGTAAATGTTGTCAGGTATTCATGATTATTACTTATGTTAACAACAAATCAAGTTCCTTTCATAGCACAGGTGTCGGTTATACCATACGGTTTGGGCTATGAAAGTGCCAAGTATTTGTTGTACCAAGGTTATACAACATAAATCTAGATTAATCATTTAACAAGCAAAGTACTAAAACTGAAAAGATAACAAATACAAAACATGTTAGTATCAAACATTAAAGTCCATGTTGAGTTTATACTATATTTATTCTTACACCATTAGTGTAACCTTTTCACCTTGACATAATAAACTTAGCTAAATATAATAAAGAAGAGAAACATAAATAAACAAGATAAGAACATAAATAAGATATAAGTTAACTAAGTAAAGGAAATGAAATAAAAAGCATAAACAAGAGATTAATATAAATAAAACTTAAGCATTACAAAAATATAAAGCGAAAGAGCAAGAACATGATCTTGATCTGAAAACCAAGATGCCTAAATGCATAGCAAATGCCTCCTTTTATAGGCCAAAATTCAGAACTATTGATTTGATGACTAATTGTTGAGTGGGTGGCCACATCTTGACTTGGTGACAACCCTTATCTTCTTCTCTAAACAAAACATCATTGCTAACATCAGAATTTGAACAGACTTTCTCATGAAAGTTCTAGGAAATTATCTCAGCTTTCCAACAAAAAAAAAATCAGTGCATTTGGACTTATAAAACTTTAGATATGGGCTGAACATTGAACAGTATCTAGGCTGTAGGACAGATTCTGACTTCTCTGTTGTTGCTAAGATTTAGACTTCCAAACAACAGAATTGAGTCTTTCACTCCTCATGAATGTTTTAGGCCTATGTCTCAGCTTTCTAGCCATATAAACCAAATTGAAATCCAAAATCTACAGCTCCAAATATGACCCAATGACTGAATAGTATTCCAATTTAGACCGAATCATCATCTCTTTTCTAAGCTTAATCCTCTCTTTATCTTCTCAATTTCAGTAGTTGAACTCATCAATCAATCCTTTGATTTATGTGATAGGCCTGCATTTAAAATGAGCATTTACTATAAATTAAAGCTATCTTATATTATTAGACTTGTTATTATAAAACATGTTTAAGTTAGGGAATTTAATGATACTTTAAGTGCAATATAATGATATAAAGCCTTGATAAAAATGCACTTTTAAGTACTAATCACCAGACCTAACATCATTGGGTTCTGTTACATGCTTATCCTAATTATATATAGGTCTGGCGAATGGCAGACCTAATTTTCTTAGGTTCAACTAATTTGTGAGCCCAAACAAATATGAAACTAGCAAGTTACTAGATCCAATATTTTTTAGTTCAACTATGCGTTGAGCCTAAATACATGTAGGTTTAGAGAGCTGTCAGACCTAACATCATTGGGTTTAGCTACACATTGAGCCTAAGTAGATGAGGGTATGGTGAGTTGTCAAACTTAATGTTCCTAGGTTTAGCTATGAATTGAGTCCAATAAGATATCGGTCTAGCAAGCTATCAGATCTACTTCTCATTGGCTTGGTATCATGTCAAGTCCAAGTGGATATAGGTCTAACGACCATTATAGGCCCCATGTTGGGTTATAAGGCTTCATTTGTTTATTCTTATGACATTTAAAATGCTAATATCATGAATACACCCCTATATGTATAAAAGTCTTTTAAGGGCCTATCATATTTCCATCAACATTAATATTGTGTAAGAGATATATGTCCCTTATTAATATTGTGTACGAGATATTTATCTCTCATTAATGCTATCAGGAGGAAATGACATTCCAACCCCTCCATTCAAGCAACATGACAAGGTTTAGGGAGTATAAATGGCCCTTGAACCAACCAGGTAAAGGGTTCATAATTTATATTCTCTAAGTACTCATACTTTAATTCTCATAGCATTTATCAAACAAAAACAAGAACAAACACTCTTGTTTTTAGAATTTAAAGATCATTATCTCATTTATTACAATCCATTACTAAAAGTCGTTGACTTTATCAGATGAAGGTACTTAAACCCCACTAAAAAAGACTATTTTACAGGTGTTAGGCCTTCTACCACCAATCAGCTGTCGGACCCAATCTCTTTGGGTTCAGCCGCTTACTAATCCTATACAAATGTGGGTTTAGCGAGTTATCAAACCTAATATCTTTGAATTCAACTACATGTGGAGCCCTAATATATATGGGTCTAAAGCTGTCAGACCCAATTTCCTCAAGTTCAGCTACTCGCTAAGCTCACACAAATTTGGGTCTGGTGAGCTGCTAGATCCAACATCCTTGGGTTCAGCTACGTGTTAATCCCAAGTATAGGTATGATGAGTGCTAGACCCAATGTTTTTAGGTTTATCTACTCGCTGAGCCCAAACAGATATGGGTCTAGCAAGCTGCTAGATCCAACATCTTTGGGTTCGACGACATACTGAGCCCAAGGACATATAGGTATGGGGAGCTTCCAGACCCAACATCATTTAGTTCAGCTACACATTGAGCCTAAAAAGTTGAGGGTGTGGTGAGTTACCCAACCTAATGTTCATATATTCAACTACAAATTGAGCCCAAGCAGATATAGGTCTAGCAAGTTATCATATCTACTTCTCATGGGTTTGGTATCATGCCAAGTCCAAGTAGATATGGGTCTAACAACCATTATAGACCCTATGTTTGGCTATAAGGTTTTGTTTATTTATTCTTATGACTTTTAACTTAAAGTGTTAATGTCTAGAATACTCATATCTTTACACCCTAGGTATGTATAAAAATCTTTAAGGGCTTACCATATTTCTATCAATATTAATATCATGTGAGAGATATATGTTCCTTATTAATATTGTGTAAGGGATATTTATCTCTTATTAATGATGTGTAAAAGATATTTATCTCTTATTAATGATATCAGTAGGAAATGACATTCCAACGTCTCCATTCAAGCAACATGATCTCTTGAACCAACCAGGTAAAAAGCTCATAATTTCTATTCTTTTAGTATTTATACTTTAATTCTCATAGCATTTATCAGGAAAAAAAGAGAACAAATACTCTTGTTCTTAGAATTTTAAATTCATTCTCTCATTTATTACAATCCCTTACTAAAAGTCAATATCTTTATCATTTAAGGGTCCTTCAACCCCACCAAAAGAGATTTTTTTGCAGGTATTAGGTCTTTTACCATCAATTAGCTGCTTATGGAGCTCTTAAAAAAAGAAATATTGATATGAATGTATGATTACCTACTATCCAAACACTAAAAAATCTCATTCCCGAGCATATTGAATTTTGAAACATCATCAATTTTGCAAACTTTTATTTTAAGTTTTTTACCTTGATCGTTAAATTCTATAATTTTTTTTGTTTTAAAAAACTAACTTATTGTCAAAATTCATCAAAACTGAATAAAATAGCTTAAAAACTATAATAGAAGGTGTTGGTTCTGTTTTTTGAACCAAAATGTACAAAACCAACAAGTTTTATGTTTTCTTGTTAAAATTAAAAATAAAAAGAAATTAAAAATGACACAACTACCATTTTGATATGATGAATGAAATATCTAGAATATGAATGAAGGTATCAAAATAAAAATTAAGAAATTTGGATGACATTTTAATTTAAGAAATAATTTATTAAAAAAAAATTAATGCTTCATTATAAAGATGAAAATAAATATTTTAACAAAATTAAAGCCATTAGAAAAATCAAAACGTATCATGCATTTATTTAAAAGCATAAATGTACTCAATTAATCATTTAGAATTAAACTAGCTGTGAACTCGAGCTATGCTGCGAGGATAAATTTTTTTTCATAAAAAATAATGTTTAGGTGTTGCAAAAAAGTTTCAAACAAGGAAAAAAAAGCTGTGATATAGGTCATAAACCTAATTGAATCAAATAAATTGGTTTTATTTTAATTAGGCAATAAAAAAGGCAACAACAACAACTAGACCAAATTAAAAAACAATGATGAAAAATATTTTTCTAAAAGAGAACAAACAATTTAGCTCAATTCATAACCCATAAAATACATAAGGACAAAACTAGGTTTAAAAAGGACTTGAAAAAATCGATCCAAGTTAACCCGAGTTAGCATATCAAACATGTGACCCAAGTAGTCAAGGCCGAGCCAACTTAAGTTATTCTACCAAACTCGCGATCCAAGTCATGAGATTGGAATAACCTGATATAAAAAAAATATGATGAAAATCACAAAGCCCATTTGAAAAGAAAAAAAAAACCAATGTAAAACCACGTTAGCTTTTTAAATTCGTGACTTGAGTCATTAGACTAGAAGCACCTTATCTTTCAATTCCTAATCAATTAAATATTGAAGAATAAAAAGGACTTGAAAAAATCAGTCCAAGTTAACCCGAGTTAGCATATCAAACATGTGACCCAAGTAGTCAAAGCCGAGCCAACTCAAGTTATTCTACAAAACTCACGATCCAAGTCATGAGATTAGGATAACCTAATATAAAAAAAATTATGACGAAAATCACAAAGCCCATTTGAAAAGAAAAAAAACCAATGTCAAATCACGTTAGCTTTTCAAACTCGTGACTTGGATCATTAGACTAGAAGCACCTTATCTAAACAAACCATGAAATTCAATTCCTAATCAATTAAATATTGAATGATAAAATTAAGAATTTTTTTTTAATTATACGAAATGATTTTTTTAAAAAATAACAATTAAATGAATAAGGATCAAAGTTGAAGTACTAAATAAATTTAATCTTCGATTGAAGGGAAAAATTAAAAAGAAGAATCAATTTAACCAAAAGACAAAAATAAATAAATAATGAGGATCAATTTGAAATAAAAATGCAAAAAAAATTTTAATTGAATGGTGAAATTGAGAAGAAATATTAATTCAACAAAAGGCTAAAAAATAAATCAAAAGAATAAGGACCAAATTGAAAAAAAATAATATATGACAAATTGGGATTCAAGGATGGGATTGAAAACAAATAAAAATTCTATAAAATGAAGCAAAAAAAATAAAAATAAAAAAAATAAGGATTGAAGTTGAAATATCAACAATAAAGAGGGTCAAGCTGTCATTTTCAAGGGATGAGAGAGAAAAGAAGAAAAGAAAGAATGATCTATTAGCAACAAATCTCCCCACCAACATTGACACGTGTTGCAACAATAAAAATAGGACTCGATTGTGTTTCTAATGACACAGAGGAAAGGTATTTTTGGCTGTTGGGAGCGTTGCACACGCTGATCGAATTTCACGGGTGCCTCCCACACGTCTTTATGTGCGCCACATACACCTATGTTTTTTCCGTTAAAATAATATTTAATCTATGTAAAAAGACCCAATTTCCCTCCATGAACCAATAATAACAAAAAAGAACTATAATGAAAAGACCAAAAGGCCCCTGGATGTACGTTTTAATTTTTTTGATTTCAAGGATAAAGTTGTCATTTTACTATGTTTGAAAAAGTAAAATGACATAAATACCCTTACCTATCAATTTCAAAAATTTTGAATTAGAAAACAATTGAGTCATGTTACCGTGCTTAAAAAATAAAAAAAAATATTTAAACCCTCGTTCAATCCTTTAATGAGTTATGAGTCCTATGAAAAGACCTAAATATCCCTAACATCAAGGCATTTAATTTTTTTAAAGAAGGGCAAAGACATCATTATACTGTTATAGTGAATATAACAAATATGTATGTGTCTATGGGGTTTTTCAATGTCCATTTGGCTTCTGTTAATTTAAATTTTACTTAATCAAGAAAGTTAAAAAAAAATGAAAACTAAATTAAAAAGAAACATAAAAACTACTCCCATCCTTGTAATTGGAAGTATTACCCTGCTATACCAAAAAACTTAGAAAAGTCCATGTTTATATGAACAATGAAGCTTTTTTTTTTGTTTTTTTTAATCAATTTAATTCCTCTCTATTTTTTTTCATTTTCCCTCTTTCATTTCTTTCAATTTCATTATTTTTTTTCATTTTCATCATTTTTTTTATTTTCATCATTAGACTTTTTTTTAACAATCCTCCATATTGTTTTTGGATTGACCAAGTCGAATGGATCACGTCTGAACAACTTTCACACAATTAATTTTAAACCTGAGCTAACAATGAGTTGGGTTGAAAGATATTTTTATATCAATTTCATTTTTTTTTATTAATTTTATCCTTATAATTATTTCACTAGCCTATCAGGTTGCCTTTAGATTGATCAAGTTAACTAGGTCATGTTAGGGCTAACTTTTATAATGTTTAATTTTAAACTCAAGTTAGGCAAGTTGGGTTAAGAGAGTTTTTTTTTGTCAATTTCATCCTTAAATTTCTTTTGCGAGTTAGCCGGGTTGCATTTGGATTGACTAAGTCGACAAGGTCATGTTGGGTTAATTTTCACACGATTTAATTTTAAAACTTTTATAATGTTTAATTTTAAATTCAAGTTAGGCAAGAAGTTAAGCTGGGAGAGTTTGTTTTTGTCAATTTCATCCTCAAATTTCTTTTACGAGTTAGCCGGGTTGCATTTGGATTGACTAAGTCAACTAGATCATGTTGGGTCAATTTTCACACGATTTAATTTTAAATTTTAGCTAGGTAAGAAGTTGGATAAGAAGGTTTTAAAGTTAAATCGCAAAGTTAAATAATTTTCTACTACTTAAATATTATTTATTACATTAAAAAAATATTAATCCGACTCACGGAATAACTCAAGCATAAATAAACTAGTAATAAACTATGCTATTAGGAAAGAAAGATAGAAACAAAGGCAAAAGAAAAATCATGGTCAATAACTCATGACCTGAAGATCTCCAATTGATTTTTTATTTACTTTTAGAGCGTATTTGATAGTGTAGTTGCGAGTGCTTTTCAAATAACTTTTCATACCAAAATGCATGCCAATGATTTTTTTTCATTTTTTAAAAATTATTTTTGACATCGGCACATCAAAACAATTCAAAACATACAAATCATATTAAATTTTAGCAAAAAAAAAATTCAAATTTTTTGGGAACGCGGGTTGAACGGCGTTCCCAAATGCTCCCTTATTGTAATATCAATCAAACTCTGAAAGGTGAATAGTTGATTATAAGGTGTTTTGAATATTATTTTGTTAAAAATTTAATTTTTTTCTAGTATTCATAATTTTTTTTAATATATTGATATTAAAAATAAATTAAAAGAAATAAAGGAAATATTATTCTAATATATTTTTTAAAATTATTTAAAAAAAAAAACATCAATAATTAACACCAGCGGCACGGTACTCGTAATTCAAGAGGGGGGAAAAAGGTTGGCAAAAAGTTACATAGACTTTTATCAACTTCCATGAGAAGCCACGTGTCAAGTGTGCA
>Ga0325404_1004082_pt1 | contig 15546 bp, 16 predicted proteins | sample PopdelMetagenome_18_FD_205664 | JGI IMG/M metagenome (GOLD analysis project Ga0325404, IMG submission 205664) | Populus deltoides microbial communities from Bellville, Georgia, United States - Xylem-Control-R1 | ecosystem: Host-associated > Plants > Phyllosphere > Stem > Wood/Secondary xylem... | reverse complement strand
CTTTTTTCTTTTTTCTTTTTCAATGTGGACAGTTTTTGTCTCTGTTTTTCGCTCTCTGCCTCTTTTCCTTTGCTATCTTGTCGCTCGTCAAATGCAAGGGGCGAAAACAACAAATTAAAAGCTCCATTTGCACGCACTACATAAAGATGGGAACTAGCTTTTCATAAAGACCGTTTCTTTTTTTTCTTTCTTTTTTTCTCAGATAAGAGGGACAGAGAGAAAGGTGAAGGGGTCAACACTGTGACATGCAACTCAGAAGACGCCATTCACCAATGGCGGGGTTCTGGCGTTCATTTTCTCTAGACAAACGGGTAAAGGAAGGAACTTCGAGTTAATTATGTATGTTTTTGCAGAGAATTTAAAAATGGTTCCAGCATTAATATCATTCAATTTCTACTCTCCGAAATTGACTTTTGATCCGATCCAAAGTGAAGACCAATTAATTTAACTGATGCGGATAAGAGTGAAGCATAACAAGATTTGTTATAAGTAAAAACTCTCAAAGACTAAGAAAAAAGACTCCTTAAATACTTAATTTTATCAATTCGTGTCTCACTTGTCAAAATGCTTTTACAATTCTTTATATAGAAAAAACTAAAAAATCATATTAACATTAAATATAAAAACTAAACTAGAAATCTATTCCCTTCAAATAAAAAAAAAACTAGAAAACATAATAATATATAATAGAAAATTAATAAAAACAATTAACTAAAAAATATCTTTTCTTTCAAAAAAGCTTATGCATCATATTCCCATGTTGAAAGGAAGTTATCCTCGAGTTCAAACTTTAGTAAAAAACCATACTCTACAACAAACATCCTTTTGTGTCCCATCTCAATAAGGATCTTTAACACCTTTGTGTGGGTCATTTCATCGTGAGTCCTATCATTAGGATTTTCAATAACAGCAATTGATATAGACGAAAACAACACACTAGTTCCTATATATTTTTTTTCTAAGAGGAAACCTCCTCCTCATCTACTACACGAGCACGTCTTATTGTATATGACCTTTTACATTTATGGTTATTCAACAACAAAAAACAACTAACCACAAGTATTTACTAGGCTCAGATATCAATAGACATAGAGCTATGATACCAACTAATACAGAAGAATATATATAACAAAAGAAAGACAATAAGCACAAGCAATACAAGGTTTTACTGCAAAAATCCTAATTCGAATCTTTATTATTCAATATTTTCTCTTCAAGTAGTTTCATTTTCTAAAAGGCTTACAACTCAAATAAACCCAAAAAACTAACCTAAACAAATTAGAATACCAAAAATAAAATAAAAGAAAAGCAAAACAAGTCCTAAACAAATAAGAAGAAATAAAATTATTAAGCCAAATATTTAATTTCATAAACTAAATAAGAAAAATAAAAATAACTAAAGATAAAAAATTTTCTTTAAAATCTTTTGCAACATGTGGATTAATAGTAACCTTTTTTTTTTATCTCTCAATTTTTTTCTACCCCGATATCTTTTTTTTTGTTATTTCATTAATTTTTTTTAGACTAGAAAATACATTAGCAGTACTAATATTTTTAGGTACATAAAAGTTTTTTTGATCCAACCCACAACGTAGTGTTAACAAGTAACTAGTACAAGTTAAAGATGCAAACTTGGCTGTGGTACATCAATGCTTTTGGAGTTTGAAAGTAAAAGGGATCAAAAGTTAGGATTTTGATGTTCATATTTGTATACTATATGTTTTGATGAAGTTGTGGAGAGTTTTCATAGAAAAATGTTGAATTTTCTTGGTTGATAAGTTATAGGCCTGAGTTGTACCTGTAAAACCAGTCTCTCATAGATAAAGGGACACTCTAATGTTTAAGTTAGTATTTAAATTTTTTCTCAAGTGATAACTAGGTAAAAATTCAAGAAGATAAAAATATTATTTTTTATATGTAGAGAAGAGATGTGTGCTGTATGTCATATTAAAAGTATTCTCTGTGCAATGTTATTTAGATGAATAATCTTTCTTCTCTCTCAAAACCTTATGATATATATAGCATTAGAAAATATCTAGAGAAATATAAGTGAAAAGTACTATTCATGAATAGTACCATTCATATTACTATTCATGAATAGTAATGAATAATAAACCAAGATGAGCCAAAGTAGCTCGGTCAAATCAAACCCTAGAGTTCAGATAGGTCTTGACCAAGGAAAGAGAGAAAGAAAGGAAAGACAGGCTTCGGCCTAACCGAGTATAATGTTTTTTTGTATTATCATTAGCCCCTTAAAGTCTTGTAAACATACATGTTTGAAAGACTTTAACCAGCTAGAGAGGAAGAGAAAATAATTATAGTGAATGCTTGCATAAAAATGTTACTTGTATAGGCATGTCTTAGGATGTTTTTTTTTTTTTAATTTTTGAATTAGTGAGAGATTTTGTTAATGTTTTATTGAGAAAGATCCATGATCTTTTTAGAGACAATAATCACAAGGACTTAGGTATAGTTGGTAATGGGGGCTTGAAGATAACAGTCACAAGGCCGTGGTGACATTGGTCACTAGGACCTAAAGACAAGTAGTCATAGAGACCTGGAGAAAATCGATTGAGGGACCAATCAATATAATAAAGATTAATCGATACTTCTCCATGAAAGTTTCATAGAGACCCTATATGTTTGGAGACAAGGAAATGCACTTTTATTTATTTATTTTTTCAATTCAAAAGATGATTAAGATATAATTTTTGAGATTTATCTTATTTGAGGTAGTACATCATTAAAATTGTTTTTTGTTTGCTCATATTTTATCCCCCTCTTCACAAATTCTTGGAGGTACTTTTTGGAGATTAATTTTTCTATCTCTTTTGTGAGTGCATGACACTTTTTTTGTGTCATGTCTATAATCAACATGAAAGAGGCAAAACTTGTTAGGGTTTCTTGTGTTTGAACCATTTTCATTGGAGGTCAGTATTGTAGGAAGTCTTTTCCCTTTATGGCAGCCAATATATCAACATATGTTGTTATGAGAGGTGTGGTCATGAGCTTAGGGATTGTTAGATGATTAAGGATGTGCCCTTATATGCTTCTTTTAGATGTTTGTGTTGGAGATTAATGGCGTGGTGAAGACTTTTCTTATATGTGGAAGCGTGGGTGACCTTTTATGGTCATGCTAGTTTATTCCACCCTAATGTAATCTTTCATCTCATGTTTGATGCTAAAGACATTTTTGCTAGGGAGTGTGTATAACATTTCTCATAAAGAATAGTTATAGAATCAATTGATCATGGCTTTAGTGATGATGGGTTCACGCAGATCATCCATGCTTATCATTTCCTCATTGAATCTCAAAAGACATGCCCTTGTGTTTTCATCATCTCATTATGTGATGATAATGAGATCTATAATGCTATTTTTAGCACGAATGTTGGTGCTAAAATGAGAGATGAGCTTTATGTGTGTCACTAGCTCTAGGATGCATCTAATATTTTGTACGTGCTCTCTAAGATTTCTAAGGCCATCATAATTATCTAAGTTGGCTTTAACAGCTACAAAATCCTTGGTGAGGTGAGTTTGTAACACTGTGATAAAATAAAGATTATTTTACTTAGTGATAATAGTATGAAGAAGTTGGGATTGGTGTTGTCTCATGCACGTCATGCTTAGTTTTTTTTTTTAATTATGGGGAGCATGCAAACAAGAAGACTAAGACTCAAAATAAGATTGATGAAAACAACCATGTTTGTGGCTTGGATTTGACGGGGTTTGGTGGCTTATTTAGAGAGTTGGAGTGTGGAGCCTATTTGGTATGTTATTTTGTGTAGTTTTTTTTTTATTTATTGAAATTGAAGTTGTCTTTGTACACCTAGTGCTATGGGTTGACTTTTCTGTTGGTTGCTTTGAAGAGAGCGAAGCTGTTCTTGTATGGCAAGAGCAAAGTTATTGAGTACTTGCATTTACTTAGGTGAATTGGAGTCAATGTGGGGAGATTAGTTACTCTTCCATGTACTGAAATCCTGTTAGCCACGAATTGTTTTTTGTATAAATTGAAAAGGAATGAAAAAGTTGTTTATTTTGGTTCTCACAGACGATGCCACTCATAAAGTCATGAAAAATTTCACAGAAAAATGTTGACTTTCATTTGCCAATGAGTTTCGTGCTTGAGTTGTGCATGTAAAACAAGTTCTTTATGGAACAAGAGACATTTTGATACCTTAGTTAATATTTAAGCTTTTTTTTTTTAAATGATAAGCAGATAAAAATTCAAGAAGATAAATTTATGTGTAGGGAAAAGATGTGTGTTCTCTGTCTCGTTAAGAGTGTTTTTTGTGCAGTGTTGTTTAGATGAGTTATCTCCTATTTATTTTAAAAGTTGAGGATATATAATTTTAAAAAATATATCGAAAAAATATCTAGAAAAATACATATGAAAAAAATATTATTATTCATGAATAGAATATTATCATATATATATATATATATTATTCATGAATAATAATAAATAGTAAATCAAGGTGAGCTCAAGTAGTTTGTGTTGTGGTAAACTCAATCTAAAAAGTCAAGGAAAACAACCACTAATCACCACTTGTAGCCACCAGCTGTTAACTGCCTCGAACACCACTTGCAGCCAGCCACTAGCCGCCTTTAGATTTGAAGTTTGATTTTTTTTTATTTTTAATTTGTATATAAATAAATAACTAAGTTTATGTTGTATGTGTGAAGAGATTAGAGAAAATATTAGAGAGAAAGAAAAAATCTATAATAAAAGTTTTTGTTTAGTTATTGTAAGTTTATTATTGATAAAATAAAACAATGTGTTTGATCTCGTTGAGTATTTCAAAGCCATCAACAGTTTGATCAAACTGAGCCTCAGAGCTTGGTCTTGTCTCAGCCAAGAAAATAGAGAGAAAAGGAGGAGAGAGAGAGAGCTCGGTTGGGTTCCAAACTTTTTTTTTTGTTTGTATTATCATATTTATATATATGATTACACGAGGAGCAGGATGATGGAGTTAAGTTTGTGTTTCTTTTTTTGGTGGTTTTGATTTCTAGGAAGCGAATTTGGTTGCTTGTTGTCGTTGTTAGTTTAAAATTAAGACAGGGGCTTTAGGGGTGTTAAGATTTAAAGACAAAAGTTTGCGTGTCTGAGTAGGATTGCTTCGAATGGAAGGAGATACAAAAGAAACGAGATCCTTGGCCTTAACTCCAACATGGTCAGTTGCAACTGTGTTGACAATCTTTGTGGTTGTTTCTCTGATTGTGGAGCGCTCAATTCACAGACTAAGTAGTGTAAGTGACATCTTCTTTCTACTGTCTATTATTTTTTCTTGTTTTCTTACCATTTTCTCCTGATGTTGCATTTTGTCATTGTTATGATTTGTGAGGTACTACAATGTATTTGTACAGAATTTGATTGTTTTTCCTTCCTTTCACTCTGTTACTTAAAGTTCAAGGTACATAATGGATTTTCTTGATATTTTATTTATTTATTTGATCCCTTTGAAACCTGGGTATGTATGGATATATCATGCTTGATGGAAGGTTTTGCAAGCAGTAAGGCACTTTGCTTGGCAATTGATATCTGCCACTACTTCTTTTCTGATGTTTAGAGGAATTTGAGTTTCTAAATAGCTTTTATTGACTTTTTGAGGGCTTTTAGTTGATACCTCTAGCTTTCTGTTTGGTTCTTGGTCATGATTGTAGGCTGAAATCACATTGATTATTACATAAAATGCTTTAGATGTGAAAATTACATTTTGGAAGACTGTTATGGAAGCACCAGCTTCGTTAACTTTTTTTCAGCAGGTTTATGATAAAATTTCACATGTTTGCTTTAGGAGAACTCAATATTGACAGATGAATTGAAACAGAATCTGTCAGATTATTTTTGTTTTCATTTTCTTTTCTGGAATGCCAGTGTTGGTTTCAATAGCTTTGGCGTCTAATCTGAGATTTGATTCCTTGTTCATTTGTTTTTCAGTGGTTGCGGGAAACCAATCGGAAACCTTTGCTTGCAGCTGTGGAGAAGATGAAAGAAGGTATTTTCCAAGTTCAAAAAACATCAGATGCTGCAGAAAGTTCATCTAGTTCTTTTGCTTACAAGTAATTTTTAATCCCCTTCCTTTCATATTTTTTTTTCACTAATTTTCATTCACAAGTATCATTTTGTACTTGTCTTCAGAGTTGATGCTGCTTGGATTCATATCACTTCTTTTAACAGCTACCTCAAGCACCATAGCCAATATTTGCATTCCATCAAAGTTCTATGAAAGTAATTTTGCTTCTTGCACGAGACCAGAGATTGATGAGGAAAGTATACAAAATTCTTCCGAGGGACGTAAACTAGCGATGTTTTCTGTTCTTCCTCATCCACTTCGAAGAATGTTGAATGGCTTGGATTTGAAAACCTGCGAAAAGGCATGTCATTCATCTATATAAAACATTGTTGAGGATGTTGCAATGTTGAATTTTCAAAGCAGCGAGTTGATAACCTTGCTTTATTATGACATTCGTTTTCTCAATGACAAATATTCGATTCTAGCTGAAAACTGTTTGACGTGCAGGGATATGAGCCAATCCTGTCATATCAAGATCTCGAGCGGTTGCATCGCTTCATTTTCGTCATGGCAATCACACACATTTCTTACAGTTGCTTAACAATGCTGCTGGCGATTGTGAAGGTTATGCATTTTGAGCTGTTGCTTTTCTTAATGGTGAAGTGGTTTTAGGAATGGTTAAGTTCATATGCTTAATAATTACACAACATAATGGAAGGGAAATGATGATGTACCAAAAATCCAAGTAATCTAGGAATAGGGCTCTTGAGTTGGACAATTGGTTAATTAATTGGTCCAAGCAATGTCCTCCATTCTTTCTAGGGAAGGTAGTTGATAGCTGCTTGTGGCTAGTACCTGCAAAAGATCCCCTTTTGGTTGAAGTGGAGACTCCCCCTTTGGTTGAGGTGGAGACCCTCTGATGCTTAAATAAATATTTTTTTAGAGAGAGAAAATATAAGAATATTCTAGAGAAAGATGTTCTGAAAATATATATGCAGTAAATAATGAAAATTGTGAACCTTTGTTCTGAAGGTTTCATGCTGTATTTATAACCCATGAGGTTAGACCTAAGAGAAGATAGTCATTCCCCTGGACATGCCAACAGAGGATGATCATTTTTTTGGGTGTGTCTAGGGAGGATGGTTGTTATCTTGAACATGACTAACTGCAAAGTTCAAGTGTCTTGGGTTTAACATCTTTTTCAAACCCACGTTACTTTGAGCATGACTGACTGCTAAGTTGAAGTGTCTAGACTTGGTTGACTGCTGGGTCCAACTGCTTGGATTTTGCGAAATGTCATTCCAAGTGTCTTAGGTTTGACATGTTTGTCAAACCCGCATTACCTTAGGCTTGACTATCTGCTAAGTTCAAGGTTTGGACTTGGTGGAATGCTATGTCCAAGTGCCTTGGGTCTATGTTTTCCAGACCCATGGTGGAATGCTATGTCCAAGTGCTTTGGGTCTATGTTTTTCAGACTCACGTTACCTTATACTTGATTGACTGTCAAGCTAAAAAAACTTCTAGGTTTGGCTAGCATAATACACAACATTTCCGGGGCTTGTCACACTATACCCAATTGAGTCTGGGTCTGGCTAGCGCCAGACCTAGCATGCCCGGAGCACGATACACTACCAAGCCCTAGCGTAGTTGGGCTCGACACACTGCTAAGCCCCCACTTGAGACATGTTCATTCCCAAGAAAGGTCATAAGGGTTTTTTAAGCCCATTAAAAATAGATTTATCAGGAAATACATATATCATGTATAAAACAAGATCCACCATGCATTTGGTTCTTGTATTAGAGTAATACAGTATTTTCTTGTCGAACTTGTTATGTCTTTTCCCAGGACCCGGGAGAGGAAATTATGTTGACCATAAAAACCAACATCTTCCTGAACTGCAGTTGATCAAATACAAGATACTAGATTTGACTCATGAAACAAGAGAACCATAATCTTGTTATCACCATGACCAACTGTCTAACATTGTAATTGTTTCACCAGATTCATAGTTGGAGAGTATGGGAGGATTTGGCTCGTATGGACTGCCATGATGAATCAACAGGTAAAGCCTTTGACAGGAAAGTGGTTTTGAATAGATTTAAAAGTTTAAACAGTAACAAGTGCTGCCCAATTCTTTTTGCCTATGTCAGCTTTATACCTGATGGCTGATTTAGAATGTAACTACTCAATCTCTCTCTTCTGTATACACTATTTAGCTTGTCCTTATACATGTAAGTCTAGATGCTAGAACTTTTAAAGAGATTGAGATTTCATTGTTTGTATTCGAATGAAGATACTTAGGAAAAAATAGGAACTTGCAATAAGTTGTTTTTTCTTTTCTTTTTCTCTTGGCATTATTTTTCAAGCGATACCTTCACCTTCCAATCATTTCAATTGAGAATATTTATTCTTAGAAATATTGCTGTCTCACAGAAATCACGACTTAGTAATCTATTCTGTAACAGAAATCAATAGAGAAAAGCCAAAGCGAAGGCAAACAACCTTCGCAAGACATCGTACATCAAGCCCTTTGGTCAAGAATAGTTTTCTTATCTGGGTGGTAGGTACAAAACTCTCTTTCTTGCTCTTTAATGCTTTCTATGTTGTAATCCATGCTTGCTTGTTATTACCTCAAATTCTGCAATAGAATTAGAGCCTTCCCATCAGGCCTTGTTTTTGTGTTGGTCATCGTTTGATGTGTTTTATCAACCTGCAGACATGTTTCTTTCGGCAATTTGGACCTTCAGTGGCTCGCACAGATTACCTCACTCTTCGCAAGGGCTTCATCATGGTATGATCTGCTGTTATCTGTTAGCCCATACTTGAAGTAAATTTTTATTTCTCAAATAGCATTTACAACATTGCAAGGGGCACATAGGAAGTTCTACTTTTCAACTAACATTTAGGATTTACTATCAATGCAATATGACACTCTCCTCCAGGAAAAAGAGAGGATTAGGGGTGTTATCATCCCAGAATCAACCGAGGAATTCAATGGTATTGTACTAGGGTTTAAGAAAGAAGAAGAAAATGAAGTGTATATATATACAGAGACAACGTGAGCGTCTTTGCTGATATACTGTTGGTAGTATCAGTGATGCTTTATTGACATCCATTCCTCTTTGTTTTTTCTTATTCATGGCAGAATCACAACCTCTCATTGAAATATGATTTTCACAGCTACATGATTCGCTCTATGGAAGAAGAATTCCAGAGAATTGTTGGTGTGAGGTAACGTCGTCAATGTACTTTGCATGTTTCTTGTATTTTCAGGCCATTCATCTGCATGATTGAGCCAGGAGAAGATGGACCAGCTAAATGCCTGTGTGTTCAATGCCTTGCAGTGGTCCATTGTGGGGATTTGTTGTTGCATTCATGCTGTTTAATGTGGAAGGTATGGCTATGAGAGTGAAAAATAATTAATGCTATGAATTGCTTTGTTTTGCACTTGCCATTGGGTAACAATATACGAATTTCGGTGAGTGTTAACAAAACATTAATTAAAAAATTTATGGCTAATTCACCGTAGCCACTCATAAAAAAATTATTCATTAGTGTTTTGTTTTGTTTTTTTATTTAATATTTTTTTAATTTAACATTTCTATAATTTTATTTTTTAATATTAGGTTATTTTAGAAATTATATTTTGTAATTATTTTTAAATTTTCTTTTTATTATATTATATGCTGGTTATATGATTTTTTTTAATCTTTAATACTGGATTTATTGGAATTGAGACTTGATAATTTTTTTTTCAATTTGCTTTCAATAAATTTATCATAATCTCATGATCTAGGTAGCGAGTTTAACAAGTTAACTCGGATTGATTTGAGTTATTTTTTATTTTGCTTTTTTTTAATTGATTTTATTGTGATTTCATCTTTTAATATTATGTTAGTTGAAATTAGACTCCGTAATTTATATTTTATTTGTTTTCTATATGTATAATTATTCCGATTTCATGACTCGGGTTATGAATTTAGTGAGTTGACTTTGTTTATTTTTTGAATTATGTTTTGTTATTTTTTTGGATCAACTTTCTATGTTGCTATATTAATATTTTTAAAAAATATTATTTAATATACATCAACGCATAGACAGTTATTTACGTTTAAAAAAATTAATGAGCCCGCAACATACAATCATAAATCATAAATGATCTGGCGTTGTATGATCGGGTTATCCTAAAGTCTCAATCTATCTTACTAATTTATGGTTTGTTCGTTTTGGAGCCTTTCAACAGGATCTAATCTCTATTTCTGGATATCCGTCGTTCCAATCACTGTAAGTGCTGCAGGTTCTTTTGAGTTTCAGTTTTATCAATCACTTGTATGCTGCAAATGGAATTTTCCTCGGTAGAAACAAAAAGTATGCAGTGAGAAACAGACATTTGGAAGGACAACATGTTACAAGTAACGAATTTTGTATTACTTTAAGTAATTGCACTGTGCTTTTCTGATATTTCATGTCATGGGCAGCTTGTTCTTGTAGTCGGTGCAAAGCTACAACATGTTATTGCGACCTTGACATTAGAGACTGCTGGCCTAACTGGACACTCTGTAGAAGGGAGGCTGAGGCCTCGAGATGATCTTTTCTGGTTCAAGAAGCCAGAACTGTTTCTGCCATTGATCCATTTTATCCTGTTCCAGGTAAGCAATGCTCACTGTGATCAGTTGCTCAAGTTAAAATGGTAACATATACCGTCCTTTCAGTTCCTTCTTTCCTAGAAAATGATTCTATGGTGTTGTGCCAAAGTAGCATAACTGACATCTCGTTCTTTTCTTTCTCTGAAATGTGATTGCAGAATGCATTTGAATTGGCTTCATTCTTTTGGTTTTGGGTACCTCCTCTACCCTGACTTGATCATTATTTATTGGACTGCGAGAGTTCACTTTTGTCCTTTCCTTCTTGACATCAACCAAGCTCAAATTTATTATAATTTCTGTGATTGTTTGAACAAAAACCTCACTTTTTCCTGGGTTGATTCAATGTTTACGAAAAGAATGTGTGATAATCACTGACCAGAAGAATCAGAAATGAGGAGATACAAAGTTTTTTCTTTTCCATGATGAGGTGTTGAATCTGTACGTTGAACTGATCTGTCTTTTGTTGATTAATTTACAGTGGCAATTTGGGTACAGATCCTGCTTTATTAGGAACCATTTGCAGGTGTACATACGACTTGTGTTGGGGTATGCATACATCTGAGATAGTTGAGACTTTCTTGAGGATTCATCAGCTTTTACAGCTACTGCATTATTGTATTATCTTGTAGGTTTGCTGGGCAGTTCCTCTGCAGCTACAGCACCTTGCCACTTTATGCACTTGCTACCCAGGTATATCATTGTTAATTTGGCTGAATGACCTCCCTTCATGAGAGCCTCTTTCATTAAATTGGAAGAATTCTGATTTACATTCCATAAAATCTGCTATTATTAACTATAATCTCGGCCTAATTATAGAAAGCTAATTACCCTATGATTACACAAATATTTATAGCTGTTTTCTTGACATAAATAACAAATATGTATAAGGAAACTAATGATTCTACTGAAAAGGAACATGCTGGGCAGTTCCTCTGCAGCTACATCACCTTGCCACTTTATGCACTTGCTACCCAGGTATATCATATTGCCACTATATGCACTTTTCCCCAGGGAAAAAACTGGTCAATTCATATTATATGCAAGAAAATACTAATGCATAATCTACTAGTCAACAAATATCATGAACAAGACATTAGAAGCACATAATCTACCACAATCTAGCTAGTTTTAACTTGTATCAGATGCAGATACACCACAGCTTTCCAGTAACAGAGACTTGACCGCCAATATAGCCCTTCAGCCTCATGGCATATGCCAGCTGCATGTGTCTTTATTCCTGGGCTTGTTGTCAAATCCAACCACAGTATCTAAGAGAAAGAGAGGAGACACTAATGAATGTATTGTTGTCTATGCAGTGTATATAATGCAGGAGTTATATAACTAGCTAGTGACTGGCAATCAAATGCATGAACATGTCCAAGTAGGACGTCTGAAGTTCTTCATGACCATGTTTATGCAGTATTGTGCAAGCACCTAGTTTATGAGTGCACCCTCAAATTTACCGTTCATGCTGATACATACGAAAGAACAGTGGCCATGGAAATTATTTCTAACGTCAACATTGTTGAAACTAATAAATTTTGACAGCCTGATTTGTCGGCTAACAAACCTCAAGTTTTTTCCTTCTTAGTATCTTCTCCACCTTTTCCTTTCTGGGAGCGATGCTGTGGTGTTTTATCACAATCCATTACCAAGCAAGGGTTTTGGAACAAACTTCATATATTTTTAGACATGAGAATAAGTCATGATGTCGAGTCCTTTAAATTGCCATAAATTTTTTATGGCGTTTTAAGAATTGAAATCATCTTTATCCACTTGTGAGTAGAACAAGCCTCTCTCTTCCTAACTAGTAACATGAAATGCTTGAGCAGGTTTTCATCGGGTTAAGGTGGTAGCATTATACCACATATTTTTTTGTTCAATCATTTTCTGGTCATTAGTAGCATCACGTATTGTTCTCTCCCTTTTACCAGATGGGAACAAACTATAAGCCGGCATTATTTCCTCAAAGAATAAGGGAGACAATCCATGGGTGGGGGAAAGCAGCAGCTAGGGGGAAGAGAAGGCATGGAATTGTCACAGATGATTCTACAATGCACAGAGACACAAGCACATTAATGTCAGAGGAAGACAATCATCATTTGCTTGATATTCCAGAGAATGATGCAGATCCAGTCACTCAAATCGAGTTGCAGCCAGCTTCTTTTATTTCAGTTAGTCCTACCACAGTTGCCAATATTGAAACTTCAAGCGGGGTAGCTACTCCTTTCCTTCGACACTCAGCTTCTGTTTCTTCATCAGAAACATCAAATTTTCACGTGGAAGATATTCCTAGATCATCTTCTATGCCAGTTAGAAGGTAGTAAATTGGACTTATTCTGCCAGGAATGTAGGCTTTGTAGGGATCTTGTAAAGAACAAGGGAAAGAAATACACATAAGTACTTCGATTGTGATATATTTCCTTCTATGTTTCCTTTTATTTATTTTTATCTCATTTCTAACGCAGTCATGCATCGTCATTTAACTTTTTAGGAGATGAATACTCTCTATTAAATAAAAAAAAGCAAGTAGAAAATGCAAGATTTTTTTTTATACACACACACACACACACACTTTTTAATCTGTTCTTTTTTTTTTTTTTTTTCCTGAAGAAGATACAAGAAGATTGTTTAAGGCAACAAGATTTGATGGTCATCCTGCTTTTCCAAATGTTATATGATTTTTATTTTTTTTGTATGGGTAAATTGATGTGTTTGTGTCAGGCTGATTCTACTTCACCTTGTATCATTCTTATTCTCTACTGATAGCATGCAGTGGTCAACTAAAAGGATACTCGTTTAGCTCTGTTTTTATTTTTATCTTTTTTGAAAGTATTTTTGATTGAGATCTGAGAGCAAATATTCGAAACATTTGAGGAAAGAAACTGAGCCTAGTCTCGAACTACATTTCAACTTTGTTTAAGAAAAGCAGAGACTGTTGTGCTCAATTATTGGTTTCTGCACTGTTCGTGACGATGCAGCTTTTTAGTTACCCCTTGTTCATGGACTCCATGGCTCCATGCTTGCAATGGATTTGTGAGCCTCACGTGGACTCCATGGCTCTATGGCTGCAATGATGGTTCCGTGAGATTCGTGCGGATGCCATGGCTCTGTGGCTACAACGATGGATTCGCGTGATTGTGGACTCCATGGCTCCTTGGTGACAACAGACTCGTTAGCCTCGTGTGGACTCCACGGCTTTGTGGTTGTGATGGTCGACTGATGAGCTGCATCTTCTTCTTTGTCATGATTATCTTTCCAATTACAGTTTCAACCCTTTTGATTGGATTTCAGCAATCATAATAACCTTTATATATATATATATAAAGGCTAAGACAAACCACCTCTGGTGTTAATAAAAGAGAGAGAATGTAGTGTATGATGTGTTCAGGCAACTGGGATATCCGATCAGCAGCATTCATAGAAATTGTGTTCATATTGATAACAGAGAATTTTGGTTGTTGATCTAAAACGTGAGGCTGCTTTAAAAAATAACTCAAATAATATCTTTTATATGATTTTAATCTCTTTTTCGGAGTCAAATCTTAGGAATCCTTGAGCTGCAAGGATTTTAGTCTCTTTTCCGGAGAGGATACCAAAAATAAATTCAGAGACAAAGCTTAAACCGCCTATTAACTAAAAACTAAGCATGTGTTTAAATAAGAGTAAATAATTTATTTAGTCCCTATTTTGTTTAGCAATGTAATAACTTAGCCCCTATAATTTTAGAAATCACAACTTAGTCCCTTGACCTTTTTTTTATTTACATAATTAATTCATCAAAAAAGATCCATCAACTTTTTGAAAAAAATGCCAAGCTATCATTGGGTTTCCTATGATTATTATATATCCAATAAAGTATTATGGAAGGTAAATAATTAAATTATATATATATATAGCATTTAATTTTTATTTTATCAAACCTGAATCTTGGATTGCTATTATCTGAGAATCTGGTCAATTGGTTAGCTTCAATCAGTTGACCAGTTAACCTATTGAGGCTACATCGACCTTCTCTTTCAAATCTGCTTCTATCTCCTTGATTATATCTAGGGCCATCTTGTTTTTCTTTTATAGAGAATTTTAAGAAAAGTGCTTATGCACTCATGGTTTCTTGAATTTCACTGACTCTTTCTTCACGGGCTTGTAGTTTTCTCATGAGATCTTGAATTGTTAAAAATAATCTATATTTTGCGAATCCTCTATCGCGACCACCACATAATGGAATTTCTTCTGTAATGATCATGGGATCTTTTCTACCACACACATTTCTTTCATCTTCTCTCTATATCTTTTCATCTCATTGTATATGGTCAAATACTCTAACAAAGTATTCTGAAATATTCTCTTACTCAAGCATATGTAATTTTTTAAAGTCACCTCGTAACTTTTGTAGGCGAACCTTTTTTACGTTATCTACTCCTTAATTTGATTGTTGCAAAACTTGTCATGCTTGTTTGGCGGTGGTTGTGTCAGCCATTGTCTCAAAAGTGCTGTCATCCAAATATTGATGAATGATTGTGAGTGTTTGTTGATCTTTATTTCATTCCTTTTGCATGGCCTCCTTCTAGACATGTGTCAACGTCATTCTTTTTACAGGCTCTTCAAAGCCTTTTGCAATCGTTTCTCACACATCTTGGGAATCTATCCAAGCTTTCACAGAGATACACCAAATCTTATACTTATCATTTGTCAAACAAAGAGGCTAAAGTGGGAAGTTTGAATTGCCATGTCAAACAATCAGAAAAAGTTTTGATACCACTTGTTGGAAGAAAATCAGTTTAGACTATGGGCAATAATGCTGAATTGCAAAGCTAAAGAACAAGAGAGAATTTGAGAGGAAGGTATATATACTTTATTAAGTGTTTTTCTCTAAATTTGG
>Ga0325404_1004081_pt1 | contig 15554 bp, 12 predicted proteins | sample PopdelMetagenome_18_FD_205664 | JGI IMG/M metagenome (GOLD analysis project Ga0325404, IMG submission 205664) | Populus deltoides microbial communities from Bellville, Georgia, United States - Xylem-Control-R1 | ecosystem: Host-associated > Plants > Phyllosphere > Stem > Wood/Secondary xylem... | reverse complement strand
AAAGCTTTTACAACATGCAATTCGAGTGTTCAATTTTAAAACGGCGACAACTTGCCTGTACAGCAATGTCAAGCGTAGTATCTGTATTTCCTAATAGAAAGAAAAAGCTTCACACAACAAGGTCATGGGACTTCATGGGATTTTCACAAGAAGTTCAAAGGACCAACGTTGAAAGCAATATCATTGTTGGGATGCTTGACACTGGGATCTGGCCCGAGTCCGAAAGCTTTAATGATGCAGGATTTGGTCCACCACCAAGCAAATGGAAGGGCTCTTGCCAAGTCTCATCCAATTTCTCTTGCAACAAGTAATTAATTTAAATATCTTGGCCTGTTTTCATGTAAAATCTTTCTAATTATAATTAATCAGTAAGATCAAGTAAAAGAAATATTAACAGATGCAGCAATATATGTGCTGTCCGTATGCAGTAAAATAATCGGAGCAAAGTATTATCGTAGCGATGGAATGTTCAATGAAAGTGACGTCAAATCTCCAAGGGATTCAGAAGGCCATGGGACACACACTGCTTCTATTGCAGCAGGGGGATCAGTTAGCATGGCAAGCCTGTATGACCTTGCCATGGGAACTGCTCGAGGCGGGGTTCCATCAGCTCGTATTGCTGTGTACAAAGTATGCTGGTCAGACGGTTGTTGGGACGCTGACATTCTTGCAGCGTTTGATGATGCAATTGCTGATGGCGTTGACATTATCTCCATTTCAGTTGGAGACTTGACACCTCATGACTATTTCAATGATTCAATCGCAATAGGAGCCTTTCACGCTATGAAATATGGTATATTGACTTCCAATTCCGGTGGGAATGAGGGTCCTGGGCTCGCAACAATCTCAAATATATCACCATGGTCTCTTTCTGTGGCTGCTAGCACAATTGACCGAAAGTTCCTTACGAAGGTCCTACTAGGAAACAACAAGGCTTACGAGGCAAGTTTAATCCAATCTTTTATGTTAGAATATATGTTCCATGTTTTCTCGTTTTCTTTTTAGTTTGTGCGGCAAACTGCTGTTAGCTTGTTACGTTAGAAAACTATTTATTTTAGAACAATTCAAATTCGGGTGAATTATATTGTCTTACTGTCAATCTTATATTAATAAAAAATCTCAACTTGACCTCTGATGTTTTATTGCTGTGGTAATAGTTGTTGATGATGGCTCGCCTGCTTTATATTTTATTTCTTTTTTGTTGAAGATTGTTATATAGGTATTTGAGAGAGAAACAAGAGAAAAGTGTGAAAAAAGTGAAAAAAAATAGAGAAGTGTTCAATTTTATTTAAATTCATTTGCTATTTAAAAGTACAGGGTCACATTAAAACTTTTGGAATTTTAGGATTAGTATTTAAAGAATTGAAATAGGTACCAAAATTGAATGTGTTAATAAATGTACTTTGGCTAAAATATTATTTTCTGTAAATTAATTTAGAGATCGATAGAATAATTTATCACAGCCGACTACATAGAAGTAAAATATCAAGATCATAATAGTTCATGTTAATCCATTATAAATATGATAAAACCACTTTATATTATTTAAGTCGATCAACATGTCAATACAATTAAGCACCTTATATATATATAAATAATATACGAACTTATTTTTTAACAAATCTTAATTTGTTGTGTAATCAGGGCGTTTCGATAAATACATTTGATCTTCAGAATGTCATGTATCCTCTGATTTACGGAGGAGACGCTCCAAACATCACAGGAAATTTTAGTAGCACCTCCTCAAGGTAATTAACTCTAATTTCTTTTTGATTTTTTTGTCTTTCTAATAGGTAAACCAACAAAATCTCAACAAATTCTTTTTAAAAGGAATTAGGTTGACATACCGGGCCCAAAGAACTTCATAATTTATTGAAGCTTTAGAATTGTAAATATTGGGGGACCTTTTTTGTGTTCTATGTCATGGACCATGGATTCAGTCCATCAATAAAAAAAACAAATGAAATTTCTGGAGAAACTACTTGAAAGACGTGCATGGGTGGAGGATCTCAGAAATATGTGTTTTTGTAAACAAGTAAAAATCAACTGAAAAATACTGAAGAATGCAGGTTTTGCTTTCAAAACTCATTGGACCCAGCTTTAGTGAAGGGAAAAATTGTTCTTTGCGATGCCTTGGGTGGTTGGAGAGAACCATTCTTTGCTGGTGCAGTTGGTGCCGTAATGCAAGACGGAGGTGCCAAAGATGTCGCCTTCTCTTTTCCACTGCCTTTGTCCTACCTTGGAAAAGGGGAGGGTAGCGACATTCTATCCTACATGAACTCTACAAGGTATCAATCAAAGAGAATAGTGTGAAAATATTTTACTTATTGAACCTTTTCAAGTTGATAATCAATAACAGGAAGGACTTAAAGGACGGAATGAACTGATCATGAATTTGCTCATACCAAAAAATTGCAGCAATGCAACAGCCACTATTTATAAAAGTAACGAGGCAAACGATACATCAGCTCCTTATGTGGTCTCATTTTCCTCAAGAGGTCCGAATGCATTTACACCTGACGCTCTCAAGGTAATTCACATAGTTTTCTTTAAAAAAATGTCTCATGCAACTAATTACGTTCACTGACATTTGATAATGTTACAGCCAGATATAGCTGCCCCAGGAGTTGACATTCTAGCCGCCTGGTCTCCACTTTTTCCCGTTTCTCAACTTGAAGGGGACAATAGAATGGTGCCATACAACATAATTTCAGGGACATCAATGGCTTGCCCACATGCAAGCGGGGCTGCTGCCTATATCAAATCGTATCATCCCACTTGGTCTCCTGCTGCCATCAAGTCTGCTCTTATGACCACCGGTAATTAAAGTTTCAAATTCTAATTCTGAATTCGTTTATCAAGTAGCGAGAGACCTTAACAATCTTTAATTAATTTGGCTATGTTTCCAGCTTCTCCAATGAATGCTGAAATCTATAATGATGCTGAATTTGCATATGGCGCCGGCCATATTAATCCTATCAGGGCTATAAATCCCGGTTTAGTATATGATGCGGGGCCAATTGACTACATGAAATTTTTGTGTGGACAAGGATACAATAGTAGTGTTCTACGAATGATCACTGGGGATAATAGCAGTTGCTCGGACGCTATCAATGGAACAGTTTGGGATCTGAACCACCCCTCGTTTGCACTTTCTACCTCGAGCTCGGAGGTGATTAGTCGAGTCTTCAACAGGGTCGTCACAAACGTAGGGTCACCAACATCCATATACAAATCTAACGTGACTGCCCCGCCAGGACTTAAAATCGAAGTGAACCCCACCATTCTATCATTTTCCTCCCTGGGTCAAAATCTCTCTTTTGCACTCACAATTGAAGGAACGGTAGCTAGTTCGATAGCCTCTGCATCTTTGGCATGGGACGATGGAGTATATCAAGTCAGGAGCCCTATTGCCGTGTATGTTGCTCTGAAGCGAAAGCCTTGAAACTATAAGCACAGCTATATAAATACTAGTACTCTTTGTCAATTACTTGGGAGCAAACTGGCTCTGGCGTTTCTTTTCTGTCGTAAATTCAACGTTTCAATTTCACTCACCAGAAACCTCTACCATAGAAGTAATTGGTTGCGTTTGGTTACTAAATTAAAATAAATAAAATTTTATATTTTTTCTTTGTTTCAAATTTATTTTTTTTGGTTTTTTCATATCCTTTAAATGTGTTGATGTAAAAAATTAAAAAATATTTTTATGATATGATTTATATTATTTTCTTTGAACTTGAAACTTGCACAGATCCACATTACCTTATACTTGATTTTTATCAAATAATTGGAGATGATGAGATTCGAACTCAAGATCACATGGTTATCAAGACTTTGATATCATGTTAAAAAACTATCTCAACCCAATAGCTTAAACTGTTAAGTGAGATTCCAAGATATAATTTATATTATTTTCTAACATTACCATACTCGCAAACATCTCTAATACTTCAATTATATTTGAATCATTTTTTTCAAAAATCATAAAATTAATTAAAAAAAATTATTTCTCACGTATCATACCATATCATCACATATTTGAATGTATAACTTTAAATCAAATGAACCTCTATTATTATCATATGAACCGAATCTGTGAAAATAAAATTGTATAACCTTGTTCTTCTTCTTCCATAGCTAAAAAAAAATCATTAATTGCAGTGCCCGTCACCACCAAGTGATTAAAACTAAAGATCTCTATCTGAAGGTTTAGATCGAACGAAGAAAAAGATAGAAGGAAATAATTCGAGAACAGGGAAGAGGTGTCCTCTTCACTATTCAGTGATCCAAAGGCGGCAAATGAATAAGGAGATTAAAAATTATATATTAATAATTTAAAAGGTGTAGCTCGACTGGTTAAATTTTCAATTTATTTTTTATAGATTATCAATTCAAGTTTCATAAATTTTAAGATCACTGAAAATTTACATGATCATTAATTTTAAAACCCGTAAAATTAATAAGGTATATATAAACTAACTCAAACACTAACATTAATAAAAAATAAATATATAAATAAACATCAGTGATCCTAAGCGGCAAACGAACAACGAAACGGGAGATTAAAAATTAAACACTATACCTGCAGGTTGTTATCTTAAGATGTGTCATTAAATCCAGCTGGTGGCAAAACACTCCAAGATTATCATAGCGATTTCCGAATTTGGCGAGCTTCACAATGACTCCTAATATTTTTGTAATAGAAAAAATAACGATTGTTCTAGCTTAAGATAAGAAGCCGGTGCAGGAGAACATGCAGGATTCAACGATTTGTCTTATTTCTTCTATTTACTATATATAAAGCGCTCTCCCCATTTGCATGGCAACATCAAGCTAGCAAGCTAGAACTTCTCGCTTTTAGGGGTCTTCTCTGATGGCGAACAATTTCTCATTTTCATGTTTCCTCCTCATCAGCCTCGCCTGCATTCTGTTTATTGGCTGCCATTGCTCATCCGATGAAGACAAAAAGGCACTGTGTTTTATCTCACCATCCTTTCTCTGTTATTTTATTTCTGGCACAACCTTTTTTTTCTCCATATAATTTCATTGCTAAAGGCCATTTTACTGAAAGCAGGTTTATGTTGTGTATATGGGTGACCGCCCGAAGAGTGATATTTCTGTATCAGCTCTTCACATCAGCATGCTACAAAACGTCGTGGGCAGGTAACATTTTCATAGTGGAAGAAAACACACTTGAACTTGCATTAATATCTCGATCTTTTGTGATTGAGCTAATGTGGAAAGCCAAGGAGTTCATTATTTTTTTCTTTATTTACTTACGCTACTCTTTTTTTTTTAATTTTTGACAAGCATGATATGAAGTCTTGTGAGGTACCAAGATCATATTCGAAAACAGAGTAATATTTCAGTTTTTAAAAAACTAAGTAAAATAAGGAAATTTAGAAATTTTGTTCAAATATAACGTTTCTCTATAAAAAAACTCATTTTTTTTTTTATTTTTACTTGGTTTGAAAAACACATCTTAAAGGTTCTTCGCAATTTTCCTTCATAATTTTTTCATTGTTTTTCAAATAAAAAATACATAAACAATACTCTTTTATAAACAAGCACTTTTTAATAATATAAGAGATTAATTATATATATATATATATATATATTTTCATATTTAGTTATTGTCATAAATTTAATTTTTATCAAAAATCTAATGTAAAGATTTTTTTTTGGAGTTAACTGTATAATGTTTTCATGATAATTTTTAATTTGAATAAAATAAAACTAATATTATACAAATAGATTATCATGAATAAAAAATATTAATATTATTATTATAAATTATGGATATGAATTTTTTTTATAAAAAATAATAATTATAATCTTGATGTATTTCTTATTTTTTTTTTAGAAAAATTCATCTTTGTTTTCAACAAATGAGCACGTTTTTATTATTATTTCAAAAAAAAAAAAATTCTATTATTGAGTAACACCCTAACCACTTGAATGGATTGTATTTTGATACAGTGGTGCATCAGATTCTTTGCTCTATAGCTACCATAGGAGCTTCAATGGTTTCGTTGCTAAATTGACGAAAGAGGAGAAAGAGAAAATGGCTGGTGGGAAGGCATTATTATCATAAAATATTATTTGAGACACAATCCCATGTTAGCTTATGTAAAGTTTTCATAACAAGTTTCCTTTCCTTTCCTTCCCTTTTTTTTCCCCTTCAAATTTCAGGCTTGGACGGTGTGGTGTCTGTGTTTCCTAGTCAGAAGAAAAAACTTCACACAACAAGATCATGGGACTTCATGGGCTTCCCCCAGACTGTTACAAGAGCAACTTCTGAAAGCGACATCATTGTGGCAATGCTTGACACAGGGATTTGGCCTGAGTCTGAAAGTTTTAATGACGAAGGATATGGTCCGCCTCCAAGCAAATGGAAGGGCACTTGCCAGGCATCCTCCAATTTCACTTGCAACAAGTAAAACTCTAAAGCTCTATATAACTTGCACAATGAAACACAAGTAAGCAGGATTCAAATAGGCTAATCTGGATTTTCCTAACCTTGTAACATATCCGCAATTGCTTGCAGTAAGATAATTGGAGCTCGATACTACCATAGCGAAGGAAAAGTAGAACCAGGAGACTTTGCCTCCCCAAGAGATTCAGAAGGCCATGGGACTCACACTGCTTCAACAGCAGCAGGAAGATTGGTTAGTGAGGCAAGCCTACTAGGCCTTGCTACTGGAACAGCACGAGGAGGGGTTCCCTCTGCCCGTATTGCTGTGTACAAGATATGTTGGTCTGATCATGGCTGCTCAGATGCCGACATTCTTGCAGCTTTTGACGATGCTATTGCAGATGGAGTTGATATAATCTCCCTCTCAGTTGGAGGGTGGCCCGTGGACTATTTTGAGGATTCCATTGCTATTGGAGCTTTCCATTCAATGAAAAATGGAATACTCACATCAAACTCTGCTGGTAACTCAGGTCCTGATCCTGAATCAATTTCAAATTGTTCACCTTGGTCTCTATCTGTGGCTGCTAGCACCATAGATCGAAAGTTTGTGACCCGGGTGATGTTAGGCAATGGAGCCATTTATGAGGTGAGCATGAATGTTTCAGTTCTAAATAAATAATGGAATATTTAAACTTTAACGGTGCCTCCTTCCACCCTTGAAATTTTTATATAGGAATAGGACTGATTGATCAATATGGCATACTTTGAATTGGTGATGAGACCATAACTGTAGCATTTCCCTTCTTCATGTCAGGGAATCTCCATAAATACTTTTGAGCCTGGAAATATTGTGCCCCCTTTCATTTACGGTGGAGATGCTCCAAACAAGACAGCAGGATACGACGGGTCAGAATCCAGGTAAGAAGAGAATGAAGTTGGATCAACATACTTCAATTGAGAAATGTTAACATCTACGATTCAAGTACAATCAAATACATGGAATGATCCAGTATTGTAAATCTACAAAGTTTATCCTGAAAATGCAGGTATTGCCCCCTGGACTCGTTGAACAGCACTGTGGTGGAAGGGAAAGTCGTTCTTTGTGATCAGATCAGTGGAGGGGAGGAGGCAAGAGCCAGTCATGCAGTTGGATCAATAATGAATGGTGATGATTATTCTGATGTGGCCTTCAGTTTTCCTTTACCAGTTTCGTATTTGAGCTCAAGTGATGGAGCTGATCTTTTGAAGTACTTAAACTCAACTAGGTACTGGTAATTTTTATTTTTATTTTTGCCACTGTATATTTGTGAAATTGCAGAAGAAGTTTAAATAACGTTTGTTCAGTTACTTTCTCGATTCGTTGTGATACCCTTCCAGTGAACCAACCGCAACTATAATGAAGAGCATTGAAATAAAGGATGAAACTGCCCCATTTGTGGTTTCGTTTTCTTCACGAGGGCCTAACCCGATAACAAGTGACCTTCTCAAGGTAAATTGGAAGGATTTCCTCATTTTCTTTCTTCAGCTGCGGACCTCTTCAACTGTTTGTAACTTCTTTACCCTTCGCAGCCCGACCTGACTGCCCCAGGAGTGGACATTTTGGCAGCATGGTCTGAAGCAACCACTGTAACAGGAAGCCCAGGGGATACAAGAGTGGTTAAATACAACATAATTTCCGGAACATCTATGTCTTGTCCACATGCATCCGGCGCAGCTGCTTATGTCAAGGCATTTAACCCAACATGGTCTCCTGCTGCCATTAAGTCTGCTCTAATGACAACTGGTAATGGTCTGATTACAAGTTACAACAACATATTTATTTGAGCGCATGATCTCAGTGATATTCAAGGTTTATAGATAAGACCATATAAGACATTGAACTAACGTTTAATTTAAGAAACTTCATCAAAACACGCAACCGAGTCTCAGTTTCTAATATTCTTTGCAGCTTCTTCCATGATTTCTAGCATTAACAATGATGCGGAGTTCGCTTATGGATCAGGCCATATAAATCCTGCAAAGGCTATTGATCCTGGTCTAGTATATGATGCTGGAGAGATTGATTATGTTAGATTCTTGTGTGGACAAGGATATAATGCTACACAACTTCTACTAATTACCGGAGATAATAGCACATGTTCTGCAGAAACAAATGGAACTGTGTGGGATCTAAACTACCCATCTTTCGCTCTGTCTGCCAAATCCGGGATAACTATTACTCGAATCTTCCATAGAACTGTCACAAATGTTGGATCAGCAACATCTACTTACAAGGCAATCACGAACGCTCCAAGTGGACTTAATATCCAAATTGAACCAGATGTCCTTTCCTTCCAGTCTCTTGGGCAACAACTTTCCTTTGTCGTCACGGTTGAAGCTACGTTGGGTAAAACTGTACTGTCTGGATCTTTGGTTTGGGATGATGGGGTGCATCAAGTAAGAAGCCCAGTTGTGGCTAATCCTTCTCATTAAAATCTAGAAATTTACTTTCTTCCAACTAACTAAAGAAATAAACCTGATGATTGTTGTTTCAAATGCATAATAATTCTGTTCCGCGGACGGATTCCTTTGTAATGTTTTTCTCTTACCTTGAGATCGATAAAGTTCAAGCTACTCACATGGCAATTAAGTTCTTGAGGATCTAATCTATTAATACAGGGATTGCATGCCTTGCAATTTTACATTTTGCAAATCAAGTGATCCGGTGCCCATTCTCCATGTTGCTACAGAGTTGCATTGCATTTCCAGATACTAAATCCAGCCAGAATAACTGAAGACTTGCTACTTTTATTAATTAGTTTCCACCTTAAAAATCTGGTCTCTTATCAACAAAGAGTTCCCAGTTAATAAAAATAAAATCTGAAACATCATCTTCTAAACCTAATTTGGACAAGAAAATGATCTCATGTTGTTATAGTTAGCTGACCACCAAAAGAACTGAACCAATAAAATGTGCTTATAAAATTTTAACCTGATCTAATGATTGAATTAGAAATTATATCGTGATTTTTTCATACATTTCATGTCAAAATAATACGTGGATGACTATTTAATTTAGAATCGCCAAGAGAAGCCTGAGAACCTTTGTAATTAATCAATATTTTTTTCAGGATATCATGTGGCCAAAATCCTAGAGATGACACTGGTATCATGTGTTGTGGTTGGTGGCTTGTAAATCGAACTCATGTGACGAACCGCATCGCTAGCCCTAGTCCCCAAAACTAACTCATTAAAACAGCATCGAGCGATACTCACAATCATCGCTCTAATTACATGAACAAGACACCTAATTATGTACACTCGTGTAATAAAGCTAAGACATGGGAGATTACAAGAATGTACCAGAAAAAGGGGAACACTTTCAGACTATTAGAAATTATATTTTAATTTACTGTCGTCTGCTATAGAGCTCTTCAGTAAATTAATTGAGAAAACAGTCAGTGAAATAACGATGCAAGGCAGCGCAACAACCAGCTATAACACATGATAAATTTAGTGATAAGATACAAATGAAATGCTATGTTACAAAATTAACAGGAGTTGACAAAAAATATCATCCTAATTATGACTCTTCGAGTTGATAGGACTTGCTATCATCTTCATTGCCACTACAAGTCTTCAACACTTCCCCTTGTGGTATTCAGTTTCCATGCACTAACAACCAATTAGGTGATTAAAAGAATTTTTGAATAACAATGTCAAGGGGGGTTTTCTGTTTTTACTTCAGTCAATATGTTCTTAAACGTTTGGAAAGGGAATCGATCATGCCGGAACCCTAGGAATTCATGACCCTTGTATTTGGTCACATTTTTTGGAGTCTGTAATCCCCCCCCCCCCCGCCGCCTTTCCCAGCTTTGAAAAATGACGTGCAATTAACCTGCCCTTTGGATGCCTTCGGCAAGGAACTATCAAGAAGAACATTGTTAATTAGGGAACGTTCGTACGGAACATATTCTCTTCTTTTAGATTTGTTAAGGAAAAAAAAACCTAAATTTTGACAATAACGATGTTTAAAGCCGTCCTTGAACTATTTTGGCGAGCTCAACAACTTTATTATCCATTTATATAAACCCAACGTGTAGCCCATTTCTGCATGAAAAGTTTAGCGATACAACCCACAATGGCAAGTCAAATACCTTTACAAAGGCTTATCCTGATTGCTCTGGCGTGTAGCCTGCTTATCAGTTGCCATGGCACATCGGATGACGATAGACAGGCAAACACTTTACTCCTGTGCATCTGCAAGTTGCGCTTTTGTCTTCATGTTTTTTTCCTGTCATTTTTTCCTTTTTCTGAACAAAATTTTAATATTTAAATCGGGTTTGATTTTTCGACTTGAAGTCCATTCCTTCTTAAATAGTGCTTCAAGTACTCGTGACAACTTTGGCAATAGCAGAACGTCAGAGTTCATTAGAGCCTCCACATTTCATTTATAAGTTTGTATACTATTAGAAAATTAATAGAGCTCTAAGATTACTGGTAAATACTGTTCAAAAAGAAAAAAAAATTACTGCTGAATACTAATCATTTTGTGGCAGCAGGTTTATATCGTATACTTGGGTGACCGTCCAAAGGGTGATTTCTCTGCATCAGCTCTCCACACCAGCATGCTAGAAGAAGTTGTTGTCAGGTTATTGACATTGTTTAACATTGATCAATAGCTCATTGTATTCCAGGAGCAAACAAATAAATGGTGTGACATTGACGGTTTTTAGGCATATCTTGTATATTGCTCTAGGCGACAACAATATTTTTATCTTTTTTCAGAATTCAAATTACAGATCAATTTTAGCACTAGAAATGGAAACCAAATGAAGAGATTAAAGAGGCCTCAAAAGTCAAGGAAAGGTTGTTTTCAGGTTTTTGCTAGTTGATTGCTCTCAATACTTCAAATCAAAGTTTATCTAGTTCAAAAGTAGCATTTACACATGGGGAAGATATACTGGCAATGTTACAATTAACATATCCAAATAGAAGCCATTTCATGTTTGGACAGACAAGATCTATAACCAAACATGTCTATATGTGCAAGAAAGAGTACTCTATTTTGATTTTGATTTTAACTTGTTTACTGGATTGCATTGATCAGCGCATCAGAGTCTATACTCTACAGCTACCAAAGAAGCTTCAATGGGTTTGCTGCAAAGTTGACCAATGAAGAGGTGCTTAAGATATCTGGTAAGCAGACTACAATTTCTTAGAAGATTCATATTTAAAAATGGAAACAGATTTCATGATAAGGCTGTAAAACTGGGACCCTATTCAGCCATGGAAGGAGTGGTGTCTGTCTTCCCCCATGAAAGGAAACAACCCCATACAACAAGGTCGTGGGACTTCATGCGCTTCTCCCAGCATGTTAGAAGAGTTTGTGCTGAAAGTAACATCGTTGTTGGGATGCTTGACACGGGAATTTGGCCATAATCTGAAAGTTTTAGTGATGAAGGATTTGGTCCACCTCCAAAGAAATGGAAGGGCAGTTGCCAAAATTTCACTAGTATTTGATGATGCTATTGCCGATGGAGTTGATATAATTTCTCTCTGTTGGAGGATTTTCTCCTAGAGAGTATTTTAATGATTCGATAGCAATAGGAGATTTCCACGCGATGAAGAATGGTGTACTTGCATCGATTTCTGCTGGTAATTCGGGTCCTGATCCTGCAACCATCACCAATGTCTCGCCTTGGTTTCTCTCTGTGGCTGCTAGCACAATAGATAGGAAATGGAAACGGAGCATTTTATGAGGTGAGCAAGATGCATGAAACTGTTCCGTTCAAAAAAGCTACATCAAAATCTAAAGTACCATTGAATAAAAAACAACCATTTTTCGACATGCAGGGAAACTCTATAAATACTTCCAGACTTGAGCATGATATGCACCCTATAGTCTATGCTGGAGACGTCCCAAATACCAGATAAGGGTACAATGAGTCCATATCCAGGTGAAATGGGAAACGAGATTGATCATGTTGATCCAGTAATGGCTTTATTCAAAAGTATGCCATATTTTCACACATGAGATGGCTAAACATTGTAATTAATTGTTTAATGCAGGTACTGCTACAAAGGGTCACTGGACAAGAAATTGGTAAAAGGGAAAATAGTTCTTTGTGATTCAATTGGTGATGGAGTGGCAGCATCAGAAGCAGGGGTAGTTGGTACTATAATGCAGGATGCATATTACGAAGATGTGGCCTACAATTTCCCTTTACCAGCTTCTCACTTGGGGTTGAGTGATGGACTTGATATTTCAAAATATGTGAACAAGGCTAGGTATTTTCCTTCAATTGCACAGTTCTGTTGGTGAAAGTGCAGATAAAGCATACCGACATGGTACTGATTCAATTGCTTTATTTTGATATTTCAACAGAAAACCAACAGCAACAATATTCAAGAGCATTCAACGAGAGGATGATTTGGCTCCATGTGTAGTTTCATTTTCATCAAGAGGTCCTAATCCTATAACAAGTGATATTATCAAGGTAAATTGAAATCCATTTTTCCTCTAACATGCCTCCTCTTGTTTCCCTGTATTAACTTGTGAACCTTGTGCAGCCTGACCTAGCAGCCCCTGGAGCAGACATTTTGGCAGCATGGTCCCAAGGTAACACTGTAACAGGGTTGCAGGGGGATAGAAGAGTAGTTCGATACAATATAATCTCTGGCACATCCATGGCTTGCCCACATGCAACTGGAGCAGCAGCTTACATCAAGTCCTTTCACCCGACATGGTCTCCTGCTGCCATAAAGTCTGCTCTAATGACAACAGGTAATGATTTTACCAATGGCTACAATCTTCAAATGTTTTTATACATTCAAGAAAACCCAAAAAGTGCTAAAGTGTGGGGTTTTTTTTCCTGTGCAGCTTTTTCCATGAGTGCTGAGACTAACCCTGAAGCAGAGTTTGGATATGGATCAGGACACATAAATCCTGCGAAGGCCATTAACCCTGGCCTAATATACGATGCTGGAGAGGAAGACTATGTTAGATTCTTGAGTGGACAAGGTTATAGCAATAAACAACTAAGACTTGTTAAAGGGGATGGCTCCAGCTGTTCTGAAGTAACAAAAGAAGCTGTCTGGAATCTGCACTACCCTTCTTTAGGTTTATCTGTCCGGTCTGGTCACTCAATAACCCGTGTCTTTCATAGAATTGTGACAAATGTTGGGTCACCTGAGTCCAGTTACAAGGCAATTGTGAAAGCTCCAAACGGGCTTAAGATAAAAGCAACCCCTAAGGCCCTCAGATTCAACTACGTTGGGCACATCAAATCCTTTGTCGTCACCGTGAAAGCCAAGCTCGGCGAAACTGCCATTTCTGGTGCTTTAATTTGGGATGATGGAGAGCATCAAGTGAGAAGCCCTGTTGTTGCCCATGTTTCATTGTAATGATTCTAGATGGGTTATGTAATGAATATTTGATTGTATTCTCTTCCAATTAATAATTTTTTTTTCCACCTGAAGAATTCAGGGATTTTTTTTCTCTCACGTCTCAAGTTTTTTTTATTATTATTATTAAAATGAAGGGCAAGCTCTCCAGGCAAGCTTTTACTGCTAGGTGTTCAGCTGCATTTAATTAGAGTAGAGCTTGAGCCCCTTTCTTTTTGAACACGACGAGTAGTCCCAGACCCAGATGGGCTCAGAATTACATCGTGAGCTTCTAACCCAGTATACAGGAAGTGGGCCCCGAGCCGGCAAGGAGAATATAGTAAACAGCCCACGGACGAGGCCGAAGCCCTGCAGGAGGATGTGAGAATACTGTAAATCCATGAACCATTCTTGCTAGCACATATGGTTGCCAAAGTGTATGCTATACACGAATCAAGTTTTTATCGTAAAATTTAAGAAATTTAGATGTTAATATTCTATTCATAAATTTTTAAGTATTTACTAATCAAGTATTATTTATTATTCAAAATAAAATAAAAAAATAATATATATAAATATTTAAGACATTCGTGTATATATCAAATAACAAAATTACAAATATATAGAGGTTAAGTTCGGACAAGATTTAGGGTTGAAGTTGATAATATATAAATTATATTTATTACACATAAAAAAAATAGCTATTAAAAAAATTATCCATTTTGTATCTTGGAATCCATCGGATTCAAGTTAAATTAATAACTCTAAGCACAATAAGCACAAACAAAATACAATAATATCAAAGAGGCCCTTTTAAGATATTTTTTCACAATTAATTTATATCCATGTAAAATTGAATAAAAACCAAGACAATTGGCGCGGTGGATTGAAAGTAACTCGTAATCGTACGTGTTCAATCATGGCGGAGCCGGGACAAGACTGCTTGAATTAGTTCTGATTGCCAAATGTAGACAGAAAATGCTATTGTGGGTAGGGGATTCTTCAAAGAATACATCCCCCATGCATTTTCTGTCTACACTTGGCTATATTTCGATCGGTACTGTACGTTGGTACTGACTTTCATTAATGGTCTTGCTCCTTCGAAGAAGTACTTGTTTGGAAACCATGACTTTTGAATTGGGTAAGGTTGGAAACTAGCTAGTGTGAAAAACTACAGGCTCGAATCTGAGTTCCAAGGGGTCCAGAGACTTATTCTTTGAAGAATTTCTTGCATTGTGAACTCATGCTAATTCTAATTAAGAGGAAGAGAATTTCTAGTTAAATTAGGAAAGTAAAACAGCTGCCCCGCTTCAGTTTCTTCAACAGATAGGACTCGCAGGGCACGTGAAAAAGTTATTCAAGGAACGCAGTCCAATTTCTATACATGTGGTTATGCGCAAATAGAACCCTGTAGAACTCTGGATGTTATCAGACAAATGCATGAAATCTTCAACTTTTCTCCTTTAAAAAGTCCTCTTTTACTTGAATTAACTGCTAAGTTTGATCCCATTTCCCTTAATGGATAAACTGGAGGACGGGCTTTGCCATTCTAGAACGATCAAGTCTAGCCAGTTAATATTGAAAAGAAAAAAAAAACTAAAAACAAAATCAACTCGAAATATGCATTTCTTTGAGAGAAAAAATGAGTTTGAAACGCTACTCTCATTTTTCCTAATAGATGCCGGCATGCCGCCTTTCTCTCTCAACAAGTTTCGTGATGCGTCAAAAAAAAAGAAAAAATATTTGAAACTCCTTTCTTCTACGTCGGTTGCCA
>Ga0325404_1004080_pt1 | contig 15555 bp, 4 predicted proteins | sample PopdelMetagenome_18_FD_205664 | JGI IMG/M metagenome (GOLD analysis project Ga0325404, IMG submission 205664) | Populus deltoides microbial communities from Bellville, Georgia, United States - Xylem-Control-R1 | ecosystem: Host-associated > Plants > Phyllosphere > Stem > Wood/Secondary xylem... | reverse complement strand
GGAACTATTTCCATGTATGGGTGAATCTGAAAACCACCTAATTGACAGACCGACGTCTTTTATTAAATGTGCCGCTGGAGTGGTTATTTGAAAAAAGAAAAATAGCTACAGTATCTGCATTGATTCAATCTTATTTTCGTAAAAAATAAATAAATCAGAAATAACTAGGTGTATATGCAGACACACACGTACTTGCACATCTGTCTATCAGCTGGTGTATATATATCCATGCACACACAAAATAAAGACTCAATTTTGGAGGCTTGAATAAAATACATGTAGAAATTGTTGCCAATAATCACTCTTTTCATCTATTAATATCGGATTTTATCTGTTACAATGTCCTTCAACTATACAAAAGATGAAAAGGAAAATCAATCCCATTTATTGCTACAGTATATGTATCTCTTTTTGGCCCGATAAAGAGAGATCAAGGTTTGAATGTTTCGCTGTAATGTGTTCCATATTATTCTAGCATAATAATGTAGAGATCAAAGGGTATAAAGCATGGTCTTGTATGGGTCCCAAACCCATGATACTCTTCTTGACACATCGACAACAGCCTTCATCTTTACGCTCCGAAGCACGTGCACCACTGATGCAGTTAAATTCCAAATGTGAGAAGAGATGGGGGCATGCACCTTCATGAATAATAGAAGGGAGGTCGTAATCTCTGATACAACGAGCCTCACACCTCACATCTTTTCTCTTGAAGAAGACTGCTTGAAAAAAGGAGGAAGGTGTCCATCTTTATCCAGTTATGGCGCTGTCCAAGTATAATCATATCCTGTGATGTTTTGAAACGAATGTACGTGTATATGGACACGCATCCCGATCTAAACTAGTTGATCAGCTTATAGGGATACAATTAGTTCATGTATATTCTTATTTTTAGCTTGTTAATAATAATATCATGTGATCAGACAGTAACAGAGAGTTAGACTGCTCATGCAGTTCCTATACTGAAGTATTTTTTGTTGAAGTTAATTGCTGTTTTTTTTCCGGGTATTTCTTTAATCCTTTTGATACGATAAAAAAAGCTTCTTAAAAACATTGTCAAAGTATTGCTGAAAGCTTTATCAAATACAAAACCGGTTCAAACACATTAACTCCTACCTCGAAGTGTATCTTTATGAAAATATCGGAACCCAATTGAGACGTTGCTCGGACCAGACTGAACCAGGTCCATTCTACAGGGTGTGAATATGTGATGTAGAGTGACCTCGGAAGATTCTATTTATGGTGATTGAGTTGAGTAGGTGAACATGAAAAGGGATAGTTCGATGAAAGTGAGGACCATGCAATTAAGTTCTCTTTTTAAAAACGAGCTAGCAATTGTCACTGGAGGATTAATTAAGTTCACACTCCTTTCAAGGGTGGTCCTTCAGTTTGAGATCGGCCCCCAACCCCCACCCCCCACCCCCAAATAATAATAATAATAATAATGATAATGATGATGATGATGTAAAGGACTGAAATTGATACAATATTGGTAATGGCACCTATTTTTTTTAAAAAAAAAAAAAAAACGGGAGTGCGGGACGATTGCATCTATAGTATGGAAAAAAAAGAGACAAGATTGTTCAGCAAACCTGAATTGAAGTTTCGGGAAATTTCCTCTACCTAGAAATATATCATCTATCTTAGAAATGCTCTGTTTCCTTCTCGATTTATATGGACGAACTCGCCTAAGAACGTGATCCTCTTGTGGGTATCCCTTGAAATATTGACATCATCTTCCACGAACCTAATCTGATCGATCGATGATGAACCCTGCATCTTTCAGCGTGCATCATTGACTGTATGTGACAAAGGTGCGCCAACACTAGAATGCAGTGCACAGCAAGCTCTAATAGTATCGTTAATTTGTCCGGCTATAGCTGAACTCTAAAAGTGGGGTGTAAGTTCTGCCAAACATGCTTTATCTTTTGGTCTGCGATTTCAAGGTGACGAGGTCACAAAACCTCCATGACTAACCTTTCTTCTCATATGGAACCTTCAACATTATTTGATGCATGTCACTTGTCTTAAGAACACGCATGCATTTAATGTTCCGATTGGAACCTAGCCGAGTTAGAAATATTGTCCAAAGGGGAGGCACAATGGCAACCCAGAAACTAAACGGCCTATGCAGGTCAAACCCCTCAAAGTGTTGACCTATGTGGAAGCTTACCTGGTAATGGGTGGATCCTATTTTTTAGTTTCTCGAAATATATACACCCAATAGAAATAGTAAATTTTTTTATTTTTTTAGAGCCTCAAGATCCCGTTAGATAATCTAGTATTATTTAGGGTTTATACAAAAATTTCCTCAACATTTTATTAGATGTTCTTTCAGCTTCAAATAATTGTTTCAATATTGAGTTATAACAAACAACAAGTCATCCAAGTGTTCGGTCTCTAACAACAATCCATACAAACCACCAATAAAAAATCTTCTAAATCTTTTTAAGAAAGAGGGATTGATATACTTTTGAGTGCTAGTTTTCTTTTCTTTTATATTTTTCAGGTGTTCTGTACCGTTGCACAATATAAAAAATAAGAGGTATAACATTCTATTTATAGGAAAACCTGAAAACCCTATAAATAACAAAATATCAATTTGCCGCTTGAATAATATCACATATATTATTTCAAGATAATTTTATAAATTTATTTAATCAAGTCCATATTTGATTTTTCAAGGTCTAAAATTGTAATTCCTTGTGTAAATTGCTTCCTAATTCTCAATTTCTAAAACTTATTTACAATCAAGTCATACTTGATAATCATCCCATTTTAATTTCTAACTAATGGGTCTTAAGTGTGTGACCCATTAGGTTCTTTAATAAGTTGGTTCAAATATAAATCATAATCCTAAATAAAATATAATTAAGCTAATTAAACAAATTAATTTATTATCAATTTAATAATTGATTGATTTATATTTAAAGATTAAATACAATTTCTAATAAATTGTCATGATTGCTTAAATTTTAGAAAAATAATAAGTGATTTAACTTAACCTTTCAGTGACTAGTTTCTCAGTATAATTATTATCCCTTCATCAATAATGTTCTGATTTAGATATTATAACATGAAGTGTGTCTATTCCGAGTTTAATCATGTTTGTTCTCAACACCATAATTATTAATTTTTAAAAAAAGATTTGAAATTTATTTAAAATCTCATTCCTTTTTACTCAAGAATATATAATCAAAACTATTTGATAACATAAAAAATATTTTCTCTAATTCACATAAGGTGATGAATTTTCTATTGATTACTCAAGTATTTTCATATAGTTTATGTTGTGCCCAATATCTTCTTGTTTATTGTCCTTGATTAAGAAAACATGTACTAGGATCAAAGTATAACATTTTCTATATAAGATTACTTAGTTATCTCAAGTCTAAAAATCACTTGCACAACTATCACGTAAGCCTTTTCATAGACACATGTGATCTCTCCAAATGAAATTCTCACGTGGGTAAGTTTAGTGTACATATTATCTGACAAACACCTACATATTAGTTCTAAGTATCACTTATATCCTATTTTGTGAGAATAACTACTTCCTTTAATAAAAGAAATAATAGAATATGTATTAGTCTAGACTCTAATTAATCAATAGTCTTAATAGAACATTGATTATAAAATTTAGGAATAATGATTTGATACAATAAAAACCTTGTAATTATAACAACTTTATAATTTTTTTGCAAAGCATTTTTTTATCTCAATAACTTTGTTTTCATTCTAAATTCATTAATTAAATATTTGATGAATATTAAAAATAAATAAAGCCTTTATTAAAAAAATATTTACATTAACAAAGTTAATGTCACGTATAACCAATTGATTGACCACATGCATTTACACTAACAATCTTTTTCTTGCATTAAAACCAATCACTTATGTATCAAATATCATATTATTGTACTTGACGATAATACTTTTATTGGGACAATAAAGATCTATAAGGTTTTCTTCGATAATACTTGCTCTATCTTTACATCTTTTATTTCTATGATTCTTTAATCAAATGAAATTGTTTAAATGTATTTTTGGATGATTGATGAGAGCTTGTTTTATTTGCTTGTGCAATAGTTATATAGTTATCACAATATAGAGTTACTAGATTAATAATATTGTCACATGTGTGCGGCGTCATAACGATCATACTTTTGGATAGAGTTTTGAGGTGTGGAAAGAATAATGAATTCTCGTCCTTTTATGGTTTAGAATTTTAAAGTTGTCATTTAGTGTTTTGGTCAATAAAAACCTTAACTAATCCACAAAGTCTAGATAATGGAAGACCAAAGTCTAGATAATGGAAGACAATATCACCCTTAATACATTATACCTAAGAAAAGTTGTATTGTTCATTTTGTCCGATTATTATTAAGGCTTTGTTGTGTTATTCTAACCATTGATCTGTCTATTGATTAAAATGAATTAACCCCAATAAGAAGAACCATGACTTTATCAGTCAAGTTTAGTCATTCTAAACTCAAATAAAATGTTTTATATTTTATATTTATTTCTCTTAATACTAGGAATATGTTTTGCATACAAGTTCGTGATTTCCAAATATTAAAAGTGAGAGAGAAAAAGAGAGAGAAAGAGAGGTAATAATTTATTATGTGCTATATTTATCTTTTTTACTATTGAAGATACATCTTCTATATATAAGTTTGTAAATTCAAAAATATTAAATGTAAAAAAATTTTCTTTTGGTATTTTTTAAATTTAGACCAAGTCCCCAATAAGTTTAATAATCTTATTATTGAGTCCATGGTGTATGCAAAAAGACTATTTTTTAAAATTGTTTTTAGTATTTTCAAGAAATGTTAAATCATGCAATATATTTTTGGTTTTTTTTCTTTTTTTTCTTTCATGTTATTTTTTTAATTTTTTTTAAAATGAGAACATGATTTCTTTGAAGAAACTTAGCCATATGCAATTTAAAACATAAAACATATATTATTGAAATAAATATTTTTGTTGTTTTTTTCTCTATTTTGTTTTTTAAATCTAGTTTATTTAATACCAGAAAAGTGCCTTACATATAAATTGATAATCTCAAATATTAAATATAAAAGGGTAAAAATAATATAAAAACCAAAATTAATTACAAAATTATCCTTCAAAAATCTAAAAATTAATTAAAATTAGACTAAGACCATATTTGACAAAACACATAAAACAAAAAGAAGAAAATTTGGCAATGAAAAAATGTGTTAGGATGTGTTTGCTAAATATGCCATCAGCTAAGAAAACAATAGCTAAAAAATCACTATAAAAATGTATTTGTCAAACATGTTTTAAAATCTAAAAAAAAGAACTTTTTTTCTTTAACGGTAAATATAGTCCTAGACCTTGAATGGTTCAGGCCAGTCACATGGATTAAGATTCTTAGACTGGCCCAAAAGCCATGCTAAAACCCAAGCTGCTCTTGTAAGGCATTCACGAGCCCATAATTATTTTTCAAAAACCCAAACCAAATTAAAGACCCAAGCTTTAATATCACTCAGATTCTTTGTTTTTGGAAGATCAAAATGACAGACTTAAAGAACTTGCCCAACGTTCTTCACTACAAAACCCAGAATCCACTTTTTTCCAAGACACCGGACACACGCCGTGCCAAATTAGGATTATATTCCAATAACATATGAAATCGAAACCTAAATCATACATGCACTAGTCATGGAAGAAAGTTCATCGTGCATCAAATTAAAAAACGTCTATGGCAGGTCTGAAACATTGATCTTGCTGGGAATCTCTATGAAATGAAAGAGCACATGTCTTTCTCCAAGTAAACCAGACAATCGATATAAACATTCTTCATGGGAATAAGTTCATCAGACATTTTATCACCTCCCACGGATTTGTAAGTTTATTCCCTAAATAAAAATTGAAAACTGAAATCTAACACTGTGATGATTAAACCAAATATTGTTGAACTTTCCATAACAAAGAACAAGAGAGGCTGTCATGTTTAATAGATAGAAAACAATGAGACCTTGAAGCTTGATTTATAACAAATCAATAAGAGAAAGCTTGAACCTATCTTGAATTAGGTATGACATGTTTTCAAATCATTTTCAAATGACAAGAAGGAAATCAAAACAAATTGCTTTAAGTATTCTGAGAAGATTATAACATCCTGATTGTGATAACATTCTGGAAAAAGAAAAATTTTCCAGATAACAAAGAACTAGCATGAACGTGACCGGAGAACTTAAAAACTAAGAATCAAGTCAGATAATGATAATAATGAGTGCAAATTCATGGCCCAAACACCATAAATTTGAAATGGTTACAAAAAAACTTATATAAAGACTCGTCTGGTCATACAAACTAAAATATGATTTTCAACACAAACTCTAGATATTAGAGTGTGTTTGGTATTGCGGTTGCTGTTGTGGTTGTGGTTTGAAAAAAGTTGTTTTATAAAAAGTACTTTTAGCTGAGGTTGATTTGAAAAAATAGGTGTTTGGTTAAAACTGTGGTTGAAATTGAGGTTGAGCAAAAAGTAGTTTAATATGTCTAGTTAAGAATACTTTTGAAATTGAGGTTATAAAATAATTTAAAAATATATATATTAATATTGATGGTTTTTAATTTTAAATTTTGTAGATTTAACTATTGATATTACATCATAAAATAAATAATACTTTATATAAAATATTTTTTATTGTTTCATTAAAATATCTACAATTCTGCAAATACTACGTCATCAAGCGATATTTGTCTAATTTATGTAGTTAAATATTGAATAATATTAAATACTAGTTTTTCAAATAAAATACAAATAAAATAATAAAAAATAATTTTTATTTTACTAGATTGAATCTGTTTTAATATATTTTAAGTTTTAAACCGAAACCGGTTCGGTTAAAATAATACAACAAGCTACCCTGTTGACACGAACAGTGCAGCACTGCACTGTTTAATTAGCATCAACAGTGCAGCATGCTGCACTGTTCATGCCAATTAATTTGGTTGATGTGCGAAAGCATGTAGCAGTCAAGAAAAACGTGACAGCAAGCATGTAAATTCTGCTTCAATAAAACTGTGTTTTCAACACAGATAATGATAGGTCCTTACATATAAAAATTACGGTTTATTTTTTAACCAAAAACTATGTTGTTTCTATTATATGCTAAACACAGCCACAAACTCTTAGACAAACAAACTTTTATTTGCTATCAAAACATGAATGCACCAAACTATATCTAGGTTTCAAATCATTACTGAAGACAAAGATCTTCTAAGACATTTACATTTTAAAAAAGCAAATTATTCATGCATCGAACCAACAAATCAATGATTAATATATACTACAATAGCTTTTACATCTTGAACTTTTAAAACACCACAAATTCTCACTGTATGGTTGAATGTTGTTTTTTAATGTATTTTTTTTTAAAATATATTAAAATAATTTTATTTATAAAAAAATTTAACATCAATATATTAAAATAATTTAGAAACATAAAAAAAATTAATTTTTTAAAAAACTAAAATTTACTGAAATTCCAATATACAGATGTTTTTATAGTCTAATAAAAAATCCCATTTACACCTCTAGCTTTCACATCTAGAAATTTTAAAACACAAAAAATTCTCACTAATATTTGTCAATCAACCACTAAATACTTGTAATTTAAAGCATAAAGATGATTTCATAGTCTCAAAGTCAAATCAATATCCCATTTTTATTTGGGCAAAAGCTTACAGGAGAGGCATACCACCATGTGCTATAGCAATGAGGTTTTGAAAGGATCATAGAAAATGTATCTCCCCCACTCTTTCTCATTTTCTCCCCCGTTTTGATGACCTTGAAGAGGTTATTTATAGATGAAGAATATGGTTCTAGAGAGTGTGAGCTGGGGGGATTTCTTCTCATCTTCAACCCTTTGATTTTGGTGAGGAATGCATCTGGATGTTTTGATAGCTGGAAAAGTTCTGATCATGCTGGTTTTCGATGGCAGTTTTTAAAACCAGTTTGGTTTGGTTGTTTCAATAGTTTTCAAAATGGCTTGGGGACAACAAAAATCAAGTTGAGCTGTTGGATCATGTAGGAGGTAATATTAACCATCAATGTAGGTGTTGAGGGCGTGAGAGAACCTGGAAGGTGGTTTATTCAAATGGTTTCAAAGAAACATGAATGAGATAATGTTTTTGTGGATTTTTAACACTGTAGAAGGGGTAAACCATATGATCTTATAGAGGCTACTCAAAACTAAGGGTTTGGGTTATTTTTGGTTTGATTTGTGTGAGGTAGTGAACATGGAAAGTTCTGGAAGTCATCTGGTGAACTAGACTTTTTTTTTTTTTTTGTAGAGGATGATTTACAATGCTTGAACGATGAATTGTTCATTTTTTTTTAGACCCTATTCAAAATGACACCATTTGAGTAATCCCAAATATTCATGGTTTTAATGTTTTTCAATTCAATTCCAGTCCTTGTTATTATCAAATCTTTCATCGAAACCCCTCAATTGCTTTTTAAATTCTAAGATCCTTTTAATTACATCCTCAATACTTCAATTAGAGTCCATAGATTTAGGCATCTTTACAAAATAGTGCTAGGTCTCAAAATCCTTTAAATGGGTCATTTATTGACTTTAAAACTTTTAATTTCTTTTAATTAAGTTCCTAGTCAAATTGACTTCACTCCTTAAGGTTCAACATTTTTTTCATTTTGATCCTTGGTTTTGAATTTTTTTTAATTAAGCCCTTAATTGACCTTCACATTTTTTTTTTTTGCAATTAAGCCCTCAAATTAGCCAATTAACTTATTAAAATTCAAAGTTGATCCCTAGAACTTTTAATTCTTGCAATTTGACTTGAACTAGGCTTCCAAACTTATTTACCCTTCAATTAAGTCCTTAATTAGATCAATTAAACATATTAAAAGTCCAATTAAGTCTTTTTTGGCTTAATTAATTCTTTTAATTTTGATTAAATTAATTACTTTAAAACTTAATTTTTTTCCATTAATCCCTCAATTATCAATTAGGCCCATCAAAAGTTCAATTAAATCCCTAAACATAATTATTTTGCAAGTATGTTATGGTCTTCAATATCTTTCTTCAATTTGGTCCTAAATTCTTGTTTTTTTCTTCAATTAGGCCCTCATTTGCTGCAATTAAGTTCTCAACCTTTTCTATTTGGTCTAATTTGGTTCTTCAACTTTTAATTTATGCAATTAAGTCCCTCTTCAGCCTATTTTTGCTACCTTCAAATTTCTTGTCCATTTATGGCCCTATATATATATATATTGAATTTTTAAAATATTTTTTACATAAATTTTTTTTATAAGATTCAAAATTGGGTTATGACAAATGCTAGGAACTATACCTAGTTCAGTGATGAACTTCTTGTTTTAAACAACCTTTTTTGTCCTCTCAAACATTGAGGTGCACTCAACTTTAGTTGTAGAATCTATTTTGATCTTTTATTTAAAACTCTTCCAAGTTATAGCATAATTATTAAGAGTAAAATATAACTAGACTATATTTTTTTTTATTTTCAATATATGATTGAAAAGTACTATCAAAATAACCATGAACTAAACATTATTAGTTCTTCATTTAGAAGTTCTTGGATAACCAAATCTCTACTAATTGGAGTATATATATGATGTTTTCTATTAATAATATGTTGTATGCATATAATATTAGAAAAACAACTTCACTCCTACTAAATTTTTTTTTTATAAACACAAGGCTCATTCATATTTTTAATAAAATCAAACTATTCGATTATCTCATCAAAATGGATATTATAACTTATTGAAGCTTACTTAATTCCATAAATGAATTTTTATAGCATAGATACTTTATTGGTAAATTCCTTAGATTTAAAACTTTTAGATTATGTCACATACACATCTTATTAAAGATTCTCATTTAGGAACATAATCTTGACATCTATCTGTCAAATTTCATATACCTAACAATTCATTAGATCTTTCACCTTTTTTCATTCAAGTGCCGATATCAATACAATTAATTGATATCACTAACTATTCTTAACCTGAAATAGTTAATCAATTCTTATCCACATCTAGTTTACCATCTAAGTTGTCGATGTCAAGAACCCTTAACATCATTAGCCTCTTTACCCAGAGTAGCTAATCACACCATAAATGGTTGCTGATACCAATACGACCCATTGATATCATTAATTATTTCCGACCTGAAATAGTTAATAAATTTAGCTTTCTCCTTTAACCGATAGTAACCATGCCGATGTTAGTAATCTTTATTAACATCATTAGTTATCCAATTACCCAGTATCAACCAATCAATTTAAGGAATGTCAGTACCAATGAAACCACATTGATACCATTAGTTACCCTAATTTTCAGGATAACTAATTAATGTCATCACAATATTCTACTCATACCGATCATATAGACATAGACTACCAAATTTAAATCATATATATAGATCACCAAGTTCAAATCACTTATATACCTAGCAAATTTAAAATGGTAGGAAATAAAAATCCTTAGGTGTTGGGCACCAACCTACAGTAAAAGCTTAACTGGTAGTCCCCGGCTGCTGTTTGGGTCTTGTGGCTCCCCCTGCATTAACAGGCATACCATGTCATTACTCACGAACATTTATTCCTTCTAAATCAATAATCTATACAATTATTTTTTTAATCATCTCATTCATTTTTATCCCTATTCTTTAAAATTTACATCTTATGTTCCCATTAAATCTTTTTCTTTAAGTTCTTTAACAAAAATGCAAATCAACATTACAATTGGAGTATTTTCTTATTCGAATATTGTTTTGTGTTTCATCCATAACTAACATTATATAGTTCAGTTTAAGACGTGAATTAATCCCTTGAAACACTAAGACACAAGGCTATAAGTCCATTGAAGAGAGAAGAACCCAATTCTACTCCTAAAACCCTCAAAACTACCCATAAATAGGGACTTTCTTGACCCCCTTTAGGTTATTAGCCCATAAATTGGGTTCTAAAACTTCAAATTAAGCAAGGTAAACTCCTTTGGATAGTTAACATCCAAGACTAAAATTTTTATGAAGAGACTTAGTCGAAATTCCCTCATTTTCATACTCGAGTTCCTCTGGAAGACCAAGAGACGAAATTGTTCAGTTTCGTCGACAATTCCACAAACATTCACACATCATTAAATTTAACAACATCATTCAAACCAATTCCTTTCTATGTTATATACACTATAATGATGCCAAAAAACCTCTTTAATAATTTGTTCGTCCAATTTTGTTAACTAATCAATCAACACTCTTCTCAACCCTCTCTAACACCTTCATTGTTATTCTTTCATGCATTTCTCATCATTTTAATTCATATAAACGGACATCATCAATTCAAATATTCAAATAAAACACCCTTCTTCTTCCTACATCAATGGTCGACCACATAGTTTGTGTTTTTACCTATTTTTGTGTTCCCCACAAAAAATAAAAAAATATAAAAAAAATACACATCAAAAAAATCTATTCGGAAGGAATAAAAAAAAATAGGAGTGAGAAAAGGATGTTGGAACTACCATAAAATGGCTAGGAATTGGTTGAGGAGGGTCAGTAATACAAGAATTGAAATTTGACTAATGAGAGCCCTGTTGACAAAGAAAACTCAAGTTGAGAAAAAAAATCTAAAATCAGATGTTTATGAACTCAATTAAATTTTATCTAAGGTTTAATTGAATTTATGGAGGGTTTAATTGCAAGAAAAATAGATTTTAAAGTCAATTTAAACTTTTATTGGATGAAATTAAAGTTCTGGGGTCCAATTATAATTTTAAAGAGTTGATTTGGTCAAATCAGGGGCTTAATTGCATAATTATTGAAGTTGATGGCCAATTAGGGACTTAATTGAAACAATCCAAAACCAAGGACCAAATCAGAAAAGACACTAAATTCAAGGGATCTAATTACGATTTTTCCGGGGGGCTTGATTACAAAATTGCATAAACATCCAAGGACCAAATCAGAAATATCAGTTAAAATGATAAAACAGTGTCGTTTCACTCAAAGCTACTCATTGTCTTCTTCAAATAAAACGGCTGGCAATAAAAACAGGGGAAGCATTAGCGGCAGAGACAATGGAGCTGCAGTCAAGGGGAGGCACGTTTTGCGGCTGATGTTCCTCACCGCCGTGATGCACGTCAACCGTTACCTTAAAGCATGCATCTTCTGGCTATAAAAGCCAGAGGAGAGACGGATAAAAGAAAATGGGGGGAACGAAAAGGAGAAAGACGAGACAGAGAGGGAGAGAAAAAAGAACGAGACAGGGGAAACGAGAGAGGAGAAAGAAGAATAAAGGAGAGAACACAATGGAAAATTCAGGAAACACAAAGGAAGGCCACATGAGGATATAGAAATCAAAGAGCAAAGGAACGATAGTAGAAGAAACCGAACGGCGAAGCCAAAACGCAAAGACAGCAGGGGAGGTTAACACCACCATCGATTTCCTTTCTCCAGAAGCAGGTATGCTCATGTCCTTTCTTCGCAACAATTGACGCCAGGTTTTTCTAGAAAAACAAAAAAAAACTGGAGACGAAAGCAAGCCAAAAGATCGTCATTTCGTTTTTGCTCTGTTAATAACAGTTATCTGCAAAAAAACGAAGGATGAACAGTGCGAAGGTAATATAATTACCTTCGCACTGTCCCATGCTCGCGTAGCGTAGAATTTTACGCGTGCATGGCTTAGTTGGGTCAAGCCACATGGGCGGTTGGGTCCAGCCTGCCATTTGGGTCGGGCTAAGCCCAGCCTAAAAAAAAAGGTTTCTTCAAAAATTATTTTAAAAAAGATTGTGATTTTCCACAAATATTTTTATTGTATTTTAATCAACATCGGTTAGTATTTTTATACTGTAAAGATACAAATTTGGTATTAAAATACCTGGTTTTCGGCAAAAACATATAAAAAAATGTTTTGTTTTCATGCATACGGCCAAATCTCTCAAAAATAAAAATAAAAATTCATTATATTGTATTTTCATATAACAAAAAAAAAATTCAAAAATATATATATTAGCATGCATTTGGCTTTAATAACCAGTTTACTAAAGCCACGAGAACTAGGCCAATATTTCAAAAATTCCAAAAAAATTATTTTGTTTTCTTTTAACATCTGGGGTTATGACCTTATACGTAAGACATATTCCGGATATTAAATTCTTTTGTTGATGCTAGAACGGTTAGGTTTTACCCAATAAGATAAGAATCTCTTTACCGAAGAGGACTTTTCTTAAACCATAGACGGAACGACAACTAGAAAACACGATAAGACCTTAGATTTATCAGACAATAAAAACAATGCAGCTTACCTTAGGTAGGGCGTATTTGGGGTGCTAATACATTCTCTTTACGCAACCAGTCCTCGTACCCGATCTCTGAGACCAGTTAGGGTTCCTAGTGACTAAAATATTAGGTGGCGACTCCCATTCCTTTTTTTCACTAATAAAAGACGAGAATTCCTTGTCTCACCACATTTGCCACATAAGATAGATTTTAAGGGTGAATGTTTTCGCCGTGATGCCGCACACGTGCGACACTTAATAAGGAGCTATAAATTTTCTTTCAAAATTATTTGTTATTTCAACTCATTTAAACCATATTCGATGTAATAAACATCAATTCAATTCAATTTCTCATTTCCCTCAAAACTCATCATGAACCCTAATCTCAATTTGATGAAAAATTTAATGGAAATTTAACAATTCAATTCAATTTCTCATATTTTGAACATTTTTTTATTTTTGGGCATTTTTCGCACTTCTATTTTAAATTTATTTGTCAACCTTTTTTTTTCTGAATTTCAAAGGTCCGTATTCCTTCCCTTACTACAAGTATTAAATCCTTAATTTTTATAATTTATTTGCTTAATTTCCTTATACACTTCCTTTAGAATTTTTATGGAACTCCTGAGTTGTACCAAGTTTACATTTCTTGACCAAAATTACAAGCGATGATTTCAGATCAATTTTCATATCCTTATATATATATATTGTGTCCTATATATCAAAATTTGTACATTATTCATTTTATTTTTTTTATTCAATTTAAAACATTTCTTCAATTTTACGCTTAATTTACACCGGGGTTTACATATATAAACATACATGTTTAGCATGCCATTTTAATTGAATGATTATGAACATATCTAAACCAATTCATTCAAGTCATCAAAGGGAACTAGGTGGTTAAAACCTAGATAGATATTGCAAATCTTCATACATCTTTTACGAGCATCATAGTCGTAGCCTTTTTCATAGTTGTTTCTTTATCTTGGATTAAAAAATATATTTTACTGTTTAAATTTTTACATTTCTAAATTACATAACATTTACATAATTGTATAAGAAATATCAAGTTACATTCAATGATATATGAGAAATCTTTTTTTACAACAAAAAAGAAAAATAGAGAAAATACAAGACACACAAACCCTATTTAATATTACAACCATTCAATCATAAAAACATAATCACATTGGTGTTTTAATGTCTATAATCATCCACCATGCATGATAACACATGAAGATGCATAAATTAATACATTACATGCTTCAATTTTAATTATTAAAGTTATGTACAATTTTAAAATAATATTTCTAACACTTAGAAATATTAAATCAAATCCAATTTGTTAATTTTCTAAACTGTATAAATTTTATTTAATACAATTTTCTTCAAAAGCTATTTTTTAAAATTTAATAAGAAAATTAATCATATTAAAATTCTTATTAACATCCTAAAATATTTTAGGATCAATTAAATAAAACTTTCCAGCTAAAAAATCTCTTTATTTAGAAAAAAAATATTTTTAAAAAAATTTAATTAAATCCTAATCCAAATAGGATTACACAAAAATCAGAATCATGAATTAAATACTTTAATTCAATCTCAATCCAATTAGAAAAATTATTTTTATAATTAATTTAATTTGAGTTTTAATTTTAAAATATAAAAATAATACTTTGTACATGGATAAAATTATAATTTTAACCAAAAACAAATAGCCTATTATAATAGTTTATTTAGCCACAATGGGCAGAATCATAATTAATTCTACCTTAAAAAAACCGTATTGTAATATAACAAAAGCTCAAAGGCAAATTGTAATTCTACCCCTCGTATTCTTCTTTATCAGCAGTTTCAGCCAATAGTGGGCTTATTGCCCATTGCCGGCTGCTGGCCTAGCAGCAGCAGCAGCAGCAGCAGCAGCAGCAGATCTTGACAGAAGCGTAATGTTGCCACCTCCTACATCGCCCACCATGCGGGAGACATTAGCCTTGTGCATGGCTGCACAATAATGTTTGGCTTTGTTACGGCAAGGCAGCAGTCTGTTACCTTGTTGTCAGCAACATGTTGGTGCAGTTGGTGGTGGCTTTCTCTGCGCTAAACGCTAATTTTTTTATTTTAATTTATGAGGATTTTAGCTAAATTTGACCAAAATAGTAACAACGACCTTAAAATAAAAAATAAAAATCATGAGAGAGAAATTATTTTAGAAAAAATTATTTTTGCACATAAAATTAAATTAAAATTAATAC
>Ga0325404_1004079_pt1 | contig 15555 bp, 15 predicted proteins | sample PopdelMetagenome_18_FD_205664 | JGI IMG/M metagenome (GOLD analysis project Ga0325404, IMG submission 205664) | Populus deltoides microbial communities from Bellville, Georgia, United States - Xylem-Control-R1 | ecosystem: Host-associated > Plants > Phyllosphere > Stem > Wood/Secondary xylem... | reverse complement strand
AATAATAATAATGTATAAATACTCCATTTAAATAAATATTTTAATAAAAATTGACCGTTCTTTTATTTAGGCAGGAAGACTGTGTCCAGGTGCCCAAAATCAAATCAAAAACCTCCTCCTCCACCTCCCTCTCTATCGCGGCATGAAGCTTTAAATGGGTGGAAAGGACGACGTGCCCTTTAATCACTTATAAAAAGAAAACTCTCCTCTACCTCCATACTTCCCTACCAGTTATTTCTCCTCCTTCGCTAATCAATCTCTACAAAGGTATTTATCCTTTTCATTTTCCTCTCCTCTAGACAATTGAAGCAAAATGTAAAAAAATAATAAACAAATAAATCGAAATTGTCGATCTTCTTCTTCTTCTTCTTAATTACAGAAAGAATTTTTTTTAGATTTGCTTAACCGAGCCTACTGCAGCCGGTGTTTTTTTGCCTATTGGCCTTCGTCTGGCGTTGATGTTTTGTTAGATGCTTACTAGCTTTTTCATCCTTGCGTATTTTACTTATCGTTTAAGGTTCTTTATTTTGATTTATTTTTTTTATGGTTGTGTTGGCTGTATTTTAAATGGTATAGCTCTTAAAATTGGAGGGACCAGCGTGGTTTAGTTTAGGACCTGAGATAGTTTTTTTAACGATTTTTTATAACTTAAATAAATTTACTGTTGATCTGGTTTTCATTTTTTTGTGTGAATGTGTGGATGCAGTTAAAATTCAATTTTACAATCATGCCAAGAAAGATGCCTATCGATGGGGAAGTGAACCAAGCTAGCCAAGTAGAAGAAGATGCCCACTTTGATTTTGATCTGTTTGTTATTGGAGCTGGGAGTGGTGGTGTTCGTGCTGCTAGGTTTTCTGCTAATTATGGAGCTAAGGTATAATATTTGTTCCCGATCTTGAGGAAGTTTTTTTAAAAAATAAACAAACAAAACATTCATGAGGTTCTTGATGTGGTTTGAGGAAGTTTTTTATCACTTTTTTTTTTTTTTACTTTTGTTGAAGACTTGTAATGTAATGAAGTTCAATTACATGGATATAATATTGTATTAATTGGTTTATAATCACTTTAGTGGGGATTAAAAGAAAATACCTTGGAGGGCTTTTTGTTAATCAGGTTATGATTTTTTTATTGATAAAGGAAAGGGAGCTGGTTTTGATTTTGTGAGAGCAAATAATAAAGGCTGTTGCATAGTGGAATTAACTTAATCTGGTCTCATTTTGATTCTGATGGGGGACTTTGTGCAAACTGATTTGCAAGTTCTTTTTTCTTTTGAAGTGAGAAACTTTGGCTTTCGGTGATATTAATATATATAATTCTTTTGGTGAAAGCATGATGGTTAACTGTTCGCTAATGGTATCCAACGTTGTGTTTCAAGGTTGGAATTTGTGAGCTTCCATTTCATCCTATCAGCTCAGAAGTAAATGGAGGGGTTGGTGGAACGTAAGTTCATCTAAAATCCTAAAATAGACATCTCAGTTTCATTTGCTGCAGTTGTTGCAGCATAGTTGTCTTACTGCTGCCATAATGGTCATGCAGAATGGTACAAAACAATCCATATAGCCAGCCCCAATTAGTTTGAGATGGAGGCTTGGTTGTTGTTGTTGCATGGTTATTTTATTGGCATTACTTTTTCCAGATATATTCCACTATCCATTAGATATATGATTAAGTTTTTCAGCATTTTGGCTACAATGTCAATGGATGAGCTGATAGAAGAAATCTGGACCCCGGGACTTGACGTGTTTGAATTTTGTAGCAATGGTGGATGATTTGTTTGCAGTCATGTCCGGTTTCATGAACTTCAACTGGTTGTTGGAATTTTTTGTTTAAGTTCATTAAGTTTTACCATGTTTTTATACAAGTGGAAGTTAAACAACATTTGGTGCTATATGCTTCTGTTTTATCTCCTATTGTGGGGAGATTTATCTGGTCGTGGAATAATGCTGAAATTTAGCAAAGAAAAGTTGCTTTTGACATTAAATGACCTTTAAAGGAATGTTTCCTGTAGGGTCATTTGTCTGACTAAATAAGAGATTTGTTTGGCATGGCAGTTACTAGTTAAAAATCTCAAGTGATCGCGCATGAGTGTTTGATGACATTAAATAGAATTATTGAATTCATACTTTCATGGCCCATTGAAGTACTTCTGATGAGTTTCAAATGGAGAAACATGTTTTTGATATTCTATAGTGCCATGGTAAAGGAAGTTTATTGTTATTATTGAAAACTTAAAGAATGTTGACTTTCAAGTTTGTTTTTAGTTTAGGTTAGAGATGATTGCTACTGAATTTGAATTAACTGAAATGTTGAAACCTAACTCATAATCAATGGCGTGCCTTCATTTGGTTTTGTAGGTGTGTTCTTCGTGGTTGTGTTCCCAAGAAGATTTTAGTTTATGGAGCAAATTTTGGAGGTGAGATTGAGGTGAGAACAAGATATGTGCCAGGTTGAAATGATTAATTTACTGAGTGTGTTAGCAGAAACCTTGATCAAATGACAGCCTATCCTTTTTTCAAGTTGCAAAGTTGGGAGCGAGGAGAAAGTTAATGACAAATTGAAAGCGTTCTATGTGATTATCTGACAGCACGTGGATGTTGGGACTGTATTTTAATATGCTTCCATTCTATTCAGTTCTGAAATTGATCAATTTCAGAATCACTAAGTTCTCCCTGAACTGAAATTTGAGATCTTGCATTTGAAATGCTCATACTTCTATTTTTTTTTAATTTTTTGGTCTGTAAAGCAAGAATACATGTGCATCGTGAAAAAGAATACAAAGTGTAAATATTGAGCAGTGAATATGTTTGATTTGTCTGACACTGCTGCCTCGTATGCAATAAATTTGTCTTTCATATGCAGAGACCTTTATCAGGTTGTTTTTAATGTCTTTTTGGGTGAAGTAAGCTGTATTGAATGGTAGTTGGTTTCATGAATGGAGTGCTTTGTTTTTGTAGGACGCCAGGAATTATGGTTGGGAAATCAATGAAAAGGTGGACTTCAACTGGAAAAAACTGTTGCAGAAAAAGGTTGGTGGTCTTTTCAGTTTTGTTTCTATATTTATGATATTTGTTATTAACATGCATGTGGCACCCAGTGTGGTGCTGTCTGTCATTTATTGAGCAACTAATTTCACCTTTGTCTGTCATTTTTTGAGCAACTAATTTCAGAGGACAATTGAGTTTTTCTGAAGGAAAGCACATCCTTTATTTCATTTTTCACTCCACCTTTTTTTCTAGAGGGTGTGACAGGTGGTCAGGCTGGGGATTTTTCACTTTTAACTTCCATCCTTGTATGCCTGAACAAGCGACTGAAGTGATTGATCACTCTGCATTTTACTTCCTTATCTTTTGTTCAAACAGTGGTAACTGTTAAGGAGAAAATCTACTTTTTAGAGCATTTAGATTCCTTTTCTCCTGCATTCAAGATTTTTTTTTCTTTCAGAAATTCTCGCTACTTTCCTTGTTTTTTTTTGCTAAAGTTTTGTCATACCCTGAAATACAAAAGCACCTGTTTGTGAATATACTGTTTCATCTATTTTTGTGGTCAAAATTGCAGTCAGATGAAATAGTCAGGCTAAATGGAATTTACAAGAGGTTACTATCTAATGCTGGGGTTAAACTCTATGAAGGAGAGGGAAAGGTTGCTGGTCCTAATGAAGTTGAACTGACACAACTAGATGGCACTAAATTGAAATACTCAGCAAAGCACATCCTGATTGCAACTGGCAGTAAGGCTCAGCGTCCCAATATTCCTGGGCAGGTTAGTTTCCTGTTTTTTTCTCATTGAATGCTTAGGAATTGGTCTCTGATGGGGTATTTTGTCTCCTTGTCAATCCAACAATTAAGTCATTTAAAAGTTAATATCCTTTTCATCTGTTGTGTGTTATTGAAGAGCTGCTGTTTTTCTTGGGTAAAATGTTTTAGATAATTTGAATTGCCTTTTGAACACGGAAGCTCCAATGGCCATTACTTGTAGTTTTGTCTAAAATAGCATACCAGGCAGATCTGTCAAAAAATAAAATTTCACCAGACATAGAATAAGATATGTACTCTACCTGTGCCTTTTCTTTTGATCTTGACTTGTCAACTAGTAAAAGTCAGTGATTAATAGTTTTTTCTGAGTATTAAATTGAAGGATTGCTCTATAGAACATAGAGATAAACTTCTTGACATTTTTAAAAGAAATTTGTTGGAAGTTTGGAGAAATTGGGTGAGTGAATGCTTCAGAAACACCCTTGCTTAGCCTTACATCTCTGTATTGTTCCCACTTGCGGATGCATGCCTGAAATTACAAATTTGTGCTCTTTATTTTCTTTCGTAGTATGTGTTGCAGTTGAGTTCAGATGCTACTTTAACATGACTTGGATTTGTTAATTGGAAATTCATAATTTCAATATGCCATGTGAGATGTGTTGCAGTTGAGTTTAGATGCTACTTCAACATGAAATTGCTTTGTTATCTGGAAATTCATAATTTAATATGCCATGTAATTATGTATGTAATGGGGCTGTCAGCGTTCTTGTTATTGAAATTCTATCATGTCTTATTTTATTTCAACTAGAAATAGTGAGCGATGCATTGTTATAGCAGCATTTGATTTGAATGCACCTTGTCCATTGTAACACGTCCCCATATAATAGTTGATTGTGGATTTTACAATCCGGTTTTCATATTTCATTCACTTGTCCATTTTTTATATTCCGTTCCAACATCAACCTTTTTTTAATGAATTCATGTGTACCTATCATGGCACTACCTAAGCCATCTTTATCTTTTACAATTGGATGGACATTCCTATCTGTAGTTTCTTTTGAATTTTGTTTTCAACCACATTTATAAAAGTTTCTCCATTCAGATGCATGGTGCTCATCTTTCAATTGCGCATTAATTCTTGATCACAATTACTGCTGTAATTACCTAGTCGAACCTAATTTGTTTCATTTTACTGAAACCTATTGCAGGATTCAAATTATCTGTGGTGCAGATATGTTCTTGTTGAAGCTGTTTTTCTTTTGTTTTCTTTATCTTGCCTACCTGCCTTATCTGCTGCTTTCTGATTGTTTAGGAGTTGGGCATAACTTCTGATGAGGCATTGAGTTTGGAAGATTTGCCAAAGCGTGCAGTAGTGCTTGGTGGAGGGTAAACTCTGCGCGAAGCTTTGCTATCTATTTATTTTATTTGCCTATGTCCTAGCATGCGTATGATTTTGGATAATTATTCTTTTTCTTGTTTAGGTACATTGCTGTTGAGTTTGCTTCGATATGGCGTGGCATGGGTGCTACTGTGGATCTATTTCTCAGAAGGGAACTTCCGTTAAGGTTGTGGTTAAGGCCTTGATGTTGTTTTTTCTGTTTTGGATAGCCAAGTTCTTGTCTTATATAGTAGTCCACACATTTTATGTTTGCAAGTAAACTGTGTAAAGAATATGTTATCAACATGGTTACCTTTTTTGATAATTACTTCCTGGTTTGCATATTCCATGGCCAAAATACTTTAGGTTGTCTACAGGAATTGGAACCTGGAAGATACCAAATTTTGGTGTTTCATATTTGAAGTAGCAATTTTCATTCAAGTATGTTGCATGCATTTTTTTATGCTGTAATAATGGTGATTTTAATTCACCATCTGTTACTTATTTTCACCAAGGATTTCTGGCATTTTTTGTTCAATCATTTTGAAGGTTTGGACTGCAGTTGTGTTTCTCATGCCAATATATCTGATAGCTATATGCTTCAGGGGTTTTGATGATGAAATGAGGGCTGTGGTTGCAAGAAATCTTGAAGGCAGGGGAATTAATTTGCACCCCAGAACAAATTTGACAGAGGTACTTTCACCTTTATTAGGATTTGGTGTCAATGTAACATGTGTTGCTTTTTCATGTTATTTTTTCATCTGCCTCTCGCCAGTTTATGTTTTGATTTTTCCATGTTATTTATAGTGAACCTCATTGTAATTATATTAGCTGTAAATACAGTTGACTAAAACAGAGGATGGAATTAAAGTTCGCACAGATCATGGAGAGGAGCTGTTGGCAGATGTTGTACTTTTTGCCACCGGTAATTATAATCATAGTTAAATTATTTGCATTGTGAAGTTGTTCTGTTTTTTAATAGGCTGCTGCATGTAAGCTTGTACTGTAAATAGAAAGCACGCATTGCTGTTTTAATTCAACCTTACAAGTCAGGGTAAACTTGCAATTTACATGTGGGGTTCTACTGGATATGTTCGTTCTAGCATATTTTTTATCCTTGCTCAAAGTATTTTTCACTGTACTATCTGCTTAGATAATGTTATCCACGTTTCCAAGGCAGTGTTGCCAGATCAATGTTGGAATTTTTGTGAAATTGTGATGCAAATGTATGGAGACTGAAGGTTTATATTATGAGTTGTTGCAAGACTTTGGATTGCCAAGCAGAATGCAATAGAGTTGTGTAGAACATGACTGCTTTTTGACTTGATAATTTATATTCCATATCTAAACCTGACACATGCAGGCATTGGTTTTTGGAGCCCCAATCAAAATTATAAGATGCCTTTTCTTATAGTTGTTATTATTGTTTTTACATAATCAACAGCATTTGCTTCATCAAGGAACTTTGTCAACTATTCATCATCACAATGGAAAAGATTCCTGCAATTTTGTTAATTTCTTGTATTTTCTATGTTTTGTCCTTTTGTTTTGATATTACTTTCATATCGATATTCATCATTCCTTTGTTACAGGTCGAGCTCCCAATACGAAGAGATTAAATTTGGAAGCTGCAGGCGTTGAGCTTGATAAAACAGGAGCTGTGAAGGTCAGTAGCTTTTCAGTTATTCAATTGGTTTTAAGCATTGAGCTTCATGTTATTACTTTAGTGCGCGCAAAAAACAGATGCCAATTTCAGCATTATTATAGCAGTTTTTTTTGTAAGTTCCTTTCCTTGTAGAGGGGTATATACCATACATACTGGTTGTGGTTTGGTGTTTTATTTTCTTAAATCCCTGATGTGGGTATAATTATCATTTCATTACTATTGTAATCTTTTTGTCTATACCCACTTCATCTGTATTGGGCTGATATAGGGATATTACTTTCTTGATCAGGTTGACGAGTTCTCTCGCACCAACATACCTAGCATATGGGCTGCTGGTGACGTCACAAACCGAATGAATCTTACTCCCGTGGCCTTGATGGAGGGATCATGCTTTGCTGTACGTGTTTCTTATGATATGCCTTCTGTTTTGTTTCTTTGTTTTCACAACAGTTTTCTTTTGTGCTCCTCCCCCTCCATTTTTGGAAAATTTTTAATTGATTTGATAATTCATTGAATCTGTTTCCTGGTGTATTGGCTGCAGAAAACTGTTTTCGCAGGGCAACCTACCAAACCAGACTACAATCACATACCATATGCTGTGTTTAGGTATCTCTTTTTGGATTTTGCTTGTATGGTTCTTTTTCTTTGTCAACATCTTTTTTATATGATGGTAATAGCTGTTTGATTTTAATGAAAGTGCACTTAAACTGGATGTAGTCGTGATAAATATATGTGCTTTAGAACTTCAAATATCAGCAAGAACTGTCCTGCCCATGGAGTTTGTTTATATCCAGAGCTAGTATTTAGAACTTGACATTTCGTTGGATGTCATTATTGTTTGTGCATCTCTGAAACCTAACAAGTCATCATGTTGTCATGATAATGAATGAGCATCACAATCTCCAAAAGTAGACCATGCCACCATGGTGACTACAACTAGAACCTTTGATAATATTAACAAACTTTCAGTCAATTCCATAATGATAGTGAAAGAAAAGGTTTCAGCTCATACAATCACTCAGGTATCTTTAAAGTACTTTAGCATTTCATGGAACTCTTGGATGTATTATCCTGTGCTTTTAGAACAGAGATTTGGAAGCTCTTAACAGAAATTTGTAATGTGAAAATTGATTTTGTAACTGAAATCTTGGATAATATGACATGGTACTAAAGAAGTACAAATCTCTCAAACAAAAATTGGAAGAGGGCCATAAGAATACCTTTATGATTTAACTGCATTTCCTTGCATTTTTTTATTGGCTGTGATAAATAATGTTTAGCTTGGAATAACAACTGTGGGGGTTGAATTTGGGGGGCAAAATCAGGAATGATATTGCTAAATGAGCTCATAGAAAGTTTGTCCAAGAAAAGAAGAGACTGGACGGAAAGGTTTGACATAGATTATCCAAACTAGTTTGGGATTAAAGTGCTGTTGAATTTTGATTGATGATATTTTGTTAGTCAATCAATCAACAGTTTTTCATGTCTCCAAGAGTGAATCTGTGATACAGTTGGAGGTTATTTAGTAAACAGGTTATTGAAGGAGATTTGCTTGTCATTTTAGTTATGTGAGATACCTCTATTCTATGCATGTTGTTTCCATGACCATATATCTCTTTTCACTCCCTACCTTGCAGATACCATGTTCTGTTTTGGGATTCGATACCTATATTTGTTGCATGCTATTTGGTACTCCATTTGATGCGTAGTCATATCAGTTTGTTGCTTCACTGGGATTACCTCAAGTCTATTCATGTATTTTCCATGATCATATTATCTCTGCTCTCCGTATTTTACTGACACAATGATCTGTTGGAATCTAATGCCTATTTTTTGTACATAACATTTGGTTAATGTTGTATGGTACTTCATTTGATACATACAGTAACACTAGATTGTTGCTTCACCGTGACCAAGTCATACACATTGAACATAGAAGTCTAAGTGAGAAAATTTAGTGTTTGTGTTCATGTCTCTTCATGGGTGAATAAAATGTGCTATTTGGTATTCTGCAGCATTCCTCCTCTCTCTGTAGTGGGCCTCAGTGAGGAGCAGGCAATAGACCAAGCAAATGGTGATGTGTTGGTTTTCACTTCTACCTTTAATCCTATGAAGAACACTATCTCTGGGTATGTACTGAATTTGAGATCTGACGTTGCTAAATTGGTCTGTAGTGTTACAAACAAACAGTTAGCATTATGGAAAACTTTAGAACATCACTTGCAAAATGACATGAAAGAAGTAGGGGTCAAAACATTTCCTTTGGAAACATAAAAGTGAGAAATTATTTGTAAACTTAAACTGGCCAATAAGTAGAGAATATCTCTTAAGAGGTCCTGGAAGTTTGCTGCATCTGTACTACCTTAAATCTCCAAAGCAGATAGACTTCAAACATCTTTACTTTCTGATAGAAGTCTTTCTGTTGATTGATTGAACCATCTTTACATTACATGTTAACAACCCCTGACATTTCTTCAGTGCTCAAGGCATCCTCATATTGTTCATTTTCGTGAAACCAGTTTTCCTTGTTCTTTTTTAACTAAATTTCCCTGGTCTGAAAAAGGAGTTTCCTCCTTTAAAAGGAAATGCTTAAATAATGAAGGATCAATACATGTTTATGAGTTAAGATAAAGGACGTGATAAAACCATGATAGCCATAAGCATAGATGGTTTGGGATGTTTTTCATAATTCAGGGTAGTATTCAAGCCTGCCCCCTTTTACTTTAATTGTGAAGTGTTCTCTGTGTTTCCTATGCTTTTTAATTAATATGTACGATCTCATCTTTGTTTCTAGTCGACAAGAGAAGACAGTAATGAAGCTTGTTGTTGATGCTGAGACGGATAAAGTTCTTGGAGCTTCCATGTGTGGGCCAGATGCACCTGAAATTATGCAGGTGCGTGTTTTCCGATTCATTTCATGAATAACCTGTGTAGAGAGTACTTTGCATTTGCTTAACATAATTTCATTGCACGCCATGATCATTGTTCTTTGGTGGTTTCACAGGGTATTGCTGTTGCATTGAAGTGTGGAGCAACCAAGCAACAATTTGACAGTACTGTAAGTATTAATTAACTTTCCCTTAGAGAGGCTAAAGATAAGGATTTTAGTGATTCTTTCCTTTCCTAGCATCCCTTGACACGTTCTTGTAAGGAACATAGAATTGATCATGTTGTGGTCTCATCAATAATATATAAGTGATGTGGGTGTCCAACTGTAAATGCTGGCAGTCACATCATGATATACCCAGACTCTTTGCTTATGGGTGGCCATGTCCTTGTATTGTTAGCTCTCCCCCTTAATTACCCTTTTGCTTTTTGACTGTTCACACACACACACATGTAGAAGCGATGACATCTCTGTGCATCAATATATATATATATATATATATATTCCTTGCTGTTTATGGTAGCATGTGTTCAGACAGCTGGTGATGTGTAAAAGGATTATCGCTCTTTAGATGCCTGGGTAATCCAGCTGTACTCATTTTGGATTGTGTATTACTGATGAGTTTTTTTCCTTTTTCTTTTTCTTTTTTGTGCCACAGGTGGGAATACACCCATCTGCTGCTGAGGAATTTGTGACCATGCGTTCAGTGGCAAGGCGTGTTACTGCAAGTGGCAAACCAAAGACAAATCTGTAAAAATTTCAGCTCAAAAAGAAAATCCAAATAAGGTCACAGGAATATCATTTCATGCTAGCAAATATAAGAAAGAGTTATCACCAATAAAAGTTAATGTCATTATAGGATTTTGAAAGCCTGGTAGTTCTGTTTCTATTACAGAAAAAGTCATTTAATGCCAAAGGAATATATGTCTTATTTTGGATTGGCACCATACCCTTTATGGTGGATACGAACTACTATCTCAGAACCAGTGTTTCGAGGAGGTAGGTCGTTTTATTTACATTTACGTTGTTGTGAAAAGCTCTGCCGCTGTTTATAAAGGAAGTCCCCTGTTTGTTAAAATGGTGGCCCGGGTAGTTTGCCCGGATCAGTTGTCCCAGCAATTATTGCATAATGCCTTGATTCATTCGGGGGAAAAAAAAAGAGTGATTTACTTCGATTGCTTGACTAGGATTGGGTTTCATGAAATTACGACAATTACTTGATTTTGTTGTGCCGCTATTAACTCTGATGGGAGTGGTGGTCTCGTGTGAAACTCTCGAGGTGATTGGTTAGTAGAATCCATGTCTATGGTGGGATGTACAACTGCTTAGCCGATTGATTTAGACCTTTGTCATAACTAGGATGGATTCCAAAGCTCTTGTCCAAATGCCCTGCATGCATGCTCTTTCCTGTAGAAGAATCACTGTGCAATCCACGGTCACCATTCCACGCGGTTTAACAGCGGGAGTGGATTGTTGTTTCAAACAACGTATTTTATAGATTGCTCGAACTTTAAGCATATGGGTCGGTTTCCTGGGCAGGATGATATACCCCGTTTTAAAAGAGCTCCTATGACTGGCCCTCCAGCTCTATGCTTCTCACAGAAGGAAATGCAGCTCAACCATACAGCATGTGTTAGGTTAATAGGATTAACGAGGTCAGGCTACTGCCAACCACCTGTTTGGCAAGCCCGCAAAACTTTCGAACTCTTGTTTTCGATGTCAACCAACCTGTTAAAATACTTTGATAACACAATTTGTCATGCCTGGTTAACCAGAGGACTCTGATTTCAGTTTGCAGGATGATTGAGAAAGAAGTATTTTACAGGATGATTGAGAACATTACAAGACGGATCATTTTTTAAAGCTTAAATAGAATTTAACTCTAAAAACACACTGTTTTTCAAACAATATATATATATATATATATATATATAGTTGAGCACTCGAACTTGAAATGAAATTAGAAATTGCTTGGGTTCTGAAGTTGTCATGGATGATGATTGTTGACTGAGACTCTTATTTGGAAGAGGCAAACATTGCACATGAAAATTATTAAAGTTGATGTTGATGGTTGTCTTCTACATGAATATTATTGTTGTCTTTTTGAGGAAAAGATTCTTAAAATTATATTGAGGTCTTGTTAGATTATCAAGTGAATGATGATATTATGACTGATGTTATAGAGGAATTAGAATAATTGAGTTGTTTGATGAGTTTAAAGGTGATACAGTTGTCTTATCGTATCAGGATCTTCATTAGTTCAAGCAGGATTTTTTTTTTATCAGAGAAACTTCAAATTTGTTATAGGGTTTCTTGAAATTTCTTTTTATATTAAAATTTAGTACTGGAAGATGCAAGGTCAACTTGAATTTTTCTTGTTGATGTTAAAGATATATATTGGGCATGATGAGGATGAGAATGAGGATGCAATTTCGTTCTAGAAAGACTATATCCATGATTGAACTGCTTGAGAGCATGGTCTACATTGAATTATGACCAGCATTTTACCTTTGATATCTCTCATGAGATTTGAGCAATAACAATTTTTTTATCTATATCATGTATTATTATAAAGTCCTAACATAAAATCCATAAGACCCTAAAGTTGGTGTAAGAATGCAAGAACATGTTTTGAAAGTTTCTTTTGTGCAAATAGATCCAAAGCTTTCTAAATCTTTTGAGGTAGAATTTCAAATGTTGAAGAAAAGTACAGCGACCATTTGTTTGAAAACCATGCTGGAAAATTCTTTATACAACTTTTATCAAAATGAATAAACCAAGAATGATTATAATTTTATAGTTAAAGAGTATTGAATCATGCTTGTTCATAGTCAAGATAACTGAATCTAGGAGGTGGAGAGTTTTGAGAAAATCTCTTTTATGTATAAAGATTTTGGTTACAATCTTAATAGATTAAGACCTTTAAAATCTTTATTTTGAAATGTGCAATTCTGGAAGAATTCTTTATATCATCATTATGAGTTATCTTGACTAAGTTTGTGTCAATCAAGAAGAATTCATTAATTTTTTATCTTTTGTAAATTTTTTAGGACAAATTGAAATTGAGAAAGAAAAATGTAAGGAATGATTTTATTACTATCTTCATTATAAAATTATTATTTTTTATTATACAAATATACATATAAATAGTTCCTTGATTTATACAAGTTGACTAGTTTTTTTTAAGAAGATTTTGATGGTGTTTGAAATAAATCTTTATATCAGGTTTTGCAAAGCTTGAGCATAGTTTGAAGATGAGATAGTAGGATTTGATAGAATTGAAAACTAGTTGGTTGAGATAAAAGTTGGTTTCATAAAGGGAGGCTTAACTCAAGTTGAATTAATAAGACTTGGGGTTGAGTGAACTAGTCATGAAGAGATTATAGCATATGAATCTTTAGTTTTCTTGAACCCTGTAAAAGTTCTCTAAAAAAAAAGTATGAAAGAGATTTAATATCACCTTTAATAAATTCAATTTCAAAATCAAAGTTTTGAAAAATACAGCTTAACATCTAGCAAAAATATGTTTTGAACAATATTTTGAATATTTTTTTCAATGTTGTATTTCATTGATTGACCATCAATTTTTAAAAGAAATTTTAAAAGAAATAAATATTCTTGAAAAGATGACATGCATAAACAATTGATAAAATTTTATTTGAGGACTCGACCATATACCAAAATAGTACCAAACATCATGTTCATGATTTTAAACTTCTGTTTGAGAATGATACTATAACTTATATCTGAAACATCAATTTTGACAATAAAAAAACCTCAAGATCTGAAATACCTAGACAAGAAAAACTTTTTACTTGACTTTCGAGGGAATTGACAATTTTGATCATTTGAGGACTCCAAACATGACAATTTTTCCTGAGTCTCTTGTAAAGAGATTGGCAGATTATTATGAGATTTAGAAGAAAATCTAATATATAATTGAAACATTCAAGAAACGTTTGAAGTGGAGTTTTATTCTTTATTTCACTAGGTAATTTCAAATTAGTAAAGAAAAATTAGATTTTTCTATTATATTATCAAAAACTTTATAAGAGACTCACAATAATTTTAAGAAAAATTATTTGAAATACTCTTGAACTTAACATGTTTTAAACTTCAAGATTTTAGTTCATACAAGGATACAATATCCTTTCAAAAGTCTTTATTAGAAAAGATTATCAACACCTTTTTTGAAAGAAATACTTTTATGTGGAATTCCAAAACCATTTGTAAACAAGATCAAATCAAGAATAAAGAATTTGCACAATTAATCAAATACCTTTTGAAATGTTATCATATGGAGAACTTATAACTTATATTAATAATGAAGGATTATTCTTTGTATTGATCTCAAACTCGAGAGAAAAATGAAAAACGAACTTCATGAAAGTAAAAAAAAATTAGGTTCGTTTTGTGCTCAAAATGGGTATGAAACCTTAGTTTCACCCTCAAAAAATTATTGGCTTCCCAAATTGCCGGGTACACTCGGATAGACTTTTCTCACTATTTACTACTAACTAGACTCCAATACCATTCTTGGTTGGATTGAGTATATTTTCCGAACTCAACAATATTTAATTACTTTTTTTTAATGACTAGAGACAAAAATACAAAACATTAAACTTTTTATTGAAAATGAGAAATATTATTATTATTATTATCCTCTCTCTCCTCCTTGAAGATGAGAATGTCGTCAAGGAATGTATTTCGGCAAGGAGCGATTCAATCTTCTATCTTCGAGTAGCCGCCGCTGTTCCTCTAGGAGCCACATGAATTTTGAAAGATAGCGTGAGAGTAGTGGTAGCCAGTAGGTAGTACAGTTGCGTGTTTGGAGAATTGGAGCGGGGAGAGAGTACGAGATGGTTCGTGAAGAGAGAGATTTAGGGTTTAGAGGCAGAGGAAAGGCGACAGAAGACGACATTCTCGTTGTTATTATTATTATTATTATTATTTACCTGATCCATTTAGGAGAGGGAGAGAGAATGGAAATGAAAGCTGGAAAGAGGATAAATGATACTTTTGTGCTTCTTCTTCAATCAGAACAACAAACAAACAAACAAACAGGTGGTTTGGTTCAGCTAAAAACCATCAACTTAGGGCTGGCTCCTCCTCCTCCTCCTCCTCCTTCCTAAAGTAAGCTCACAGTATTTTGATGCTCCAACACGCAAGGACCGCAACGAGGGAAGTTTCCTTTATTCAAAATCTGGAGAGAATATTAATGATTAGCTACAAGTACAAATCCTGATGATGGCATCCTCCTTATTCAACAAATGCACGCAGATTATGACAAATAACTTCACCGACGAAAAACATAAGATATTGCACAATGATTGTTGTTCCGCATTTTGTCTCCTCAAACGGTTTACAGTGTACCTACTACTGTATATGAAACGACTTCGCATCGACCATCGGGTTTTCTTGTAAGCCTCTACACCCTTGGTCAAGTAGCGACTCATGCATGTGATGCAAGCATCTGATTCGCTCGAGCAACCTTCTCAATGCAACACAACAACCAAGGAATAGGTTTGTTTACAACAAGACATCTACAAATAAGCCATTGGGTGCAGGATCCACTGCTCCTTGCATCACTCCCAGCAGTCAAAAGATCGATCAGCTTCCTTTCAGCTTAGTCCAGCTTGACGTTGGAATACAAAAGGGTGTCCTTTGTGAGTGGCATGCTGAAGAGGAAGTAGATCTGCAACCAAAAGAACAAACCAAGAAACGCTGTTTATATTGAGGGAAAAAAAAAACTGAGTCCCAGGTATGGTCAGAAATCTCAATTCCGAGTTGCAAACTGATAATTTTTAAGGAAAATTAAGATGTGTATTCTAGGCAAACTAAACACACATTTTTTAAGGTTCTCCTTCCATTG
>Ga0325404_1004076_pt1 | contig 15556 bp, 10 predicted proteins | sample PopdelMetagenome_18_FD_205664 | JGI IMG/M metagenome (GOLD analysis project Ga0325404, IMG submission 205664) | Populus deltoides microbial communities from Bellville, Georgia, United States - Xylem-Control-R1 | ecosystem: Host-associated > Plants > Phyllosphere > Stem > Wood/Secondary xylem... | reverse complement strand
AAACTTGAGAGAAACAAAGAATAAAAAGAAAGTAAGATTATAAGCTGCTAGAGAAACCAATCCATTCAGCAATTTCCAGGCCATGCTTGGTCCCTCGAGCTTAGGAGATAGGATACCGGAGAAGATAGTTTGGAATGTACTTATCTATCCGAAAAGAAAAGAAAGAGAGAAAAATTCGCTTCTGTAGTGAAACAATTCACAAGATAACAAGTTTGGGTAGAGGAATAGAGTTGGTAACATGTCAATGAAGGCAGTTAGGGACTACACTGCCAGGAACGGTTGCAAAGCACATGCATGCTTCAGTATTCTTACTGGTATACGGTGAGTAAGAAAGGTCCCCAGTAGTCGGTAGATTAAGCTTAACATTGAAAGCTATACAAAGAGAACCCAATAACACCAAGCATAATATTCCAAGTACGTTCTTTCCATCAGAATTCTTTGGATACTCGAAACTTCATTAATATTCTAATAGATTCAGTAATGGACAGTGCTTTCCTGTCTCTGTGTGTGTGGGAAAGAGAGAGGGACGTGTGCAGACACAACACAAAGGAACTGAAGGAAACACCAACCAACCGTTTGACCAGGGCCCCATCACTGCCTCACTTCGTTACAATAGAAATAAGAATCTTGGATGAGAGGAAAAGTGGATCGGGAAACTCCAAAATTTGTCCATTTCTTCCCAGTAAGTTCTTTCATCTTTACCACATCATCATCATCATTGTTCTGCATTAGAGGGGTTAAGAATGCCAATTTCGTAGATGAAAAGTATTGCTTCATATCAAAGGCTGCCTTTTCATCCACCTTTTAGCTCTAGCTTGATTAATATCATTCGCCTAATTCCTAGATATTAAGCTATGTGATGTTGATCTTGATGGGATAAACATCATCAAGTTAAGTACTTGAGAGCAGTTGAATCAAGCTTTAGAGTAAAATAATGCAAAACACAGTATTATTTAAAAGAACCAAGAAAAGTTAGTAACCATTAGAAAAACATAAATACTACAGAGAGGCCCTCATGTCTTTACAAATGTTGCTTCGTGATGTGTCGGATTCATTTCTTTGCTTGCCTCGATTTAAATTATTAGTAAGAGAGAGTAGGGACAAAAAAGTAGATATAAAATGGAAGTGAAGAATAAGCAGAACCTAAGTGAAGATGGAGAAGTGGAGGAGCTGGCTGTGGTTCAAACAAACATTTGTCTTCTCTCCCAAGTGTATTCTTTTGAAGCTTGCTTCAAGCTTAAGACACAAAACCAGAGGTAAGATTGAGTTCATTAGAATCTATCCCTTGTCTTCATGCCTTTTTCTCCTCCGGCATTTAGGCATATGTCAAATGGAAGACATTTGTGTTCAGCAATCACATGGGAAGAATGATTTTGGTTTTATCTGGTTTTCTTATATTCTTATGATGGCAGGAAACGATCATGGGCTCATGAATCTGTACAAGGACATGGAAAGTTGTGGAGAGTATACAGACATACAAGTGATGTGGAAAATGGTTCATTCTTGTCATCCAATTGCTCAAAACACTAGAAGGAAGAGACCTTGCAGGAATTTCTGTTTCAGGCCAATTTGAATCCTGTCAATCCTCCATACTATAAACTTGATGCAGCAGTAATCTTTAAGTTTTGATGTTGGTACTGTGTATTTGACAAGTACTAGTCTTTCGTCTAGCCTATCGCGTGTAGACATCCAACTCATTTCCCATTGATGCTACCTCAATAATTGAAAGAAGACGTGATGAACTTGCTGGTTTCTCTTCAAACTATTACATCCTGAATAAGGGGAAAAAATTGACTAGAAAACGACTTTTATGTATGCGAATTCAAAAGACAAAAAGCATCCATTACTTAATGTTTTCTAAGAGTCCTGTTGGAGATGATGGTGTGTTAATGAATCATTGTATTACCTTGAATCTAAAAGTTGCATTAAGAATACATTGCATTTGGCCTCCTACTTCAACACCAACTAATAGGTTTCTGTTCTGCACTGCTGACATTTCTCAGAGCCATACGCTCAAAATTACCTATAAAGGTGGCAACATCTCTCTCCCTGCCAAATAATTGCATCGTTTCACATTCACATTGAGGGGGGGGTTGTTGTGGGGTGGTGGATTTCAATGAAGTAGCTGATAAACCTCATGCTGTTTGCCTACATTTTAAAGGCTTCCAAATAACCTTTGTCAACACTGAGTATAGCCACAAACGACTACTCAAATCCAGAGGTTCCCACTCTCTGGATGGCTTACTGGACTTCCAGTTTGAAGCTACACCTGATGGTCTCCTGCAGACAGAAGATTCTGATCGAGACATTCCTTCTGTCTGTGAATCCATTGCAAAAAACCGCTTAGTCCCATTCCGCAATTTACTTCACTGGCTCAATGACAGTACTTTTGTCTTCCAAAGTCCCACCGGTGACCTGTGTTGTTTCTGATGGTGGTATGTCCTTCACACTTCTGCCGAAGAATCTGGAATTCCTGAAGTATTGTTTCATACATACATAGTGCCTGTGGTTGTTTAGGCTACACATAGTTCCAGGTTCTTGTTGAAGAAGGCTTTAACACCTCTCAAAAGGTATAAAAACACTCCTTCATGTTCAAAATTTAAGATTCATCGTATGAGATCAGAACCGCACTAATTTTCTACGATTTGCAGATGTCAGTTATCTAACATTTGGGTACCTAGAAACTACCATAGATTAGATTCCAAGTATGAAAAATATTTGCCTGAAGGAACTCCCAACTTTCATTAGAACTACGTAACCCAACGATATCACGGTCAGCTACCTCACAAGGGAAATCAAGAGCTTCTGCTAACGTTTTGAAAATGTTTACTCCTTCGTACTGGAGGTTTTGGATGCTCTTTCAACAATGTTTCCTGCTATTTCCTATCCACTTGCTTGCTAATAATCATATAAAAGATAATAAACTGAACTATATTGGTTCAAATCCATGGAAAGAACAATCAGACTTCACTGATTGACTTGATTTGAAAGAACCAAATCTGTGGTGTACGTAAATTTTGGAAGCATCACTGTGCAAACACCACAGAAAATGCTACAATTTGCTTGGGGTCTAGCTAACAGCAAACAGCCCTTCTTATGGATATTAAGGCCTTCTAATGGTGGTTGCGAGTCGACAATTTTGCCACCTGAATTCCTTGCAGAAACGAAGGATAGAGGCAATTTAGCAAGTTGGTGTCTACAAGAGCAGATTTTAAAGCACCCTTCAACAGGAGGTTTTGCAAGTCACATGGGATGGAATTCGATGCTTGAAAGCGTTAGTTGTGGAGTTCCATTTCTTTGTTGGCCATTTTTTGTGGAGCAGCAAACCAACTGTTGTTTTGCTAGCAACAATTGGGGTATTGATGTAAAGAGGGAGATCAAGTTGAGAAGCTTGTTAGAGAGTTATGGAGGGAGAAAGGGCTAAAGAAATGAAAAGGAAGGCGATGGAATGGAAGACAAAAGCAGAAGAAGCTGCTTGCCCAGTGGTTCTTCTAGCCGGAACTTCGAAAAATTTCTAGTAGACATTCTTCAGGTGCAAAAAAGTACGAAATTTGAGAATGGTAATTAAGCTACTAGTTTCGCCAGTATGCTTGTTATCAAAGAAATAAATCAATGAAATGCTTTTTTTTTCCTTAACAAGAAATCAATGGAATGATTGTTTTTTAACAAATAAAATCAGCTCTATATTATATGATTTAACTAGGTCATCCATCTTCATATTTATAGATAAATCAATAGAAGTGGTTCTGCACTCAAATAGCACCTGGCCTGAAAGTTGGTCAGAAGGAAATACTACTACATTCCACCTCCAAGTCAATCATAAGGCAAATTTGCGCATCAAATCATAAGAGTCAATAAGTATTCTTAAATTGTTGCCTCATTTTATTGAAAACAAAGTAGCTACCAGCTTTTCACTACATTAATTCATCTACACTGACAATTTATTATCCTCAACGCATTGAAGCTCCAGAGAAGATATGCTAGACCTGCGATAGCGACGGACTTAAACCAATAACAGGTGCAGATTGTATTTCCACATCATGCAGCATGACCCTAATTGAGGAGCATCTGATCAAAGTGCCATACTCCTGCAAGCCCATAAACACTAGTCTTAAAACCCAAAATTATAACTATGTGGAGAATATAAGAGTAAGTTGGCTAGCTTAGTGAAAGTAACAAGATACTGAAAATGTGAGTTATATGCATACCATGGCCTTTCCCAACCATCCGCAGTTGAGCGACATATTCTGCTATCTTCTTAATGGATTCAACCTGATGAAAAAAAAGTTGTGTTAATCACAAAATGATGCAAATAGTACTACAAGTTTAACATAGAATGTTACCAATTACGATATGATACTTCTTCTCCCTGTTAAATTTTTAGATTTTGTCTCAGTTTTGGACAGAACAAATGTGTAACAGGTTGAAGACAGCAGGAAAAAAGTAAAATGTGGCATCCACATCTTTTTCTGGACATCAATGAATAATTATTCAAACTGTTCTTTATCAGAATTATTGGCACTTCATAAAACTCAATGCTTTTAGATGCGTAATCTGAAAATCTTAATTTGTACCTCACAGATTAGATCATACAAGAGTTCAAAGTCTTGTGTCTAATCCAGGGGAAAGAAATAAAATTAATTTCGAGCTCACCTGTTCGGTTAAAAATTCGCTCTCGACGAAATCTGCCATTTGTGGATCATTGTTCTCGTCTGCCACCTAATATTTATCAAGAACATAGCATAGCTCATGAGCACAATTGTAAAAACCATTGACAATTCCAGTAATTCATTGCAAGAAAGTGCTTACTATTTCCTATTTACAAAACAAAAAACTAGGAAACATCACCTTGTGCAAGCTCAGCAGTTTCTCATTTGTCAACTTCTCCAAAGACAATGCTAATTCCATTGCTGAATCAAAGGATCAAAGACAGCCCAAGTTAATTATCTCAAAAGAACTGTAATCATCATCCATTACAGAAGCATGCCTTGACACCTCTATATAGCGGAAAGCATAACAAAGATCCCAGAAGAAGTAAAAAAATGTTAAACAAGATTATACTCTTACAATGTCATATTGTCACTACATTAAAATATGGATGGAATTGTAGACAAAGTCCAAAAAAAGAAGTAATAGCAATTTCTAACAATGAACACGAGTCTAGACACATACCATATAATGCATCTCCTTTCTCAACATGCTCAAATTCAGAAGGCGGTGTCAGTATAGAGTGAAGTACTACTTTCCCTCCTCGTATATTCTGATCACATATAAATGGAGAATGATTAGACAAAATAATGAAAAATACCCAAAATGAAAGAGATAAACCAAGATATTTTAATCAGGGAATATTTGAGTTTCAAAGTAAGTGGTACCTGATATTCCATGAGCTTTTCAGCATGTTCTCTTTCTTCTTCACTCGACTCCTTGAAGAATCTGGTTACAAATCACAAAATGACCATACCATAACTCAGTTCATATAATTCAACACTTAAATTAAGAGAAAGAAAAGAAAATACTCAAGAATAAACGGATGGATTTTGTGTGTTTACTTGGCTAGGCCTTTGAGAGCAATGTTATCCCTGTCAAAATAGGCAAACATGGCATGGTATACATAGGAAGCTGTGTACTCCACACTGTTAACACAAAAAAAAAAAAAACACATATCAATAACACTAATCTGCAATTAGTCCACAAGATTCTATCTTTTATGAAAAAATGGAAAGAGAAAAGTTATCACTGACTTGATCTGCTCATTAATGGCAGCTCCACACTCATCCACAAAGCACTGACGAGCAAGAGAAACTTGAGGAGAATTAGGTACAGCAAAGACCTCCTTCTTCACCTCTTCAAATGGCTGGAAAACAACACCAGTAAGAGTTTCTCCGGTGGCAGAAACTACAAGACTGGTGTTTCTTTTCTTTCTTGAAGCCGAAGGAAAGGCTGAAACAGAAGAACAAGAAATGCCATGCCCATCACTTGTAGGACTAGTGATTAGGACACGAGCAGTATCCCCTTGCTTTGCTGCAAGAGAAAAGGCTGGAACAGGGCTCAAAAACTTTGCTGCCATAGCCTTAATAAGAGAAAAACAGAGATGGATTTCAGAATTCAGAGAGGTTTTTTGCAATGGAAATGGAGATTGGTGGCTGCTGAAGTTGGAGTTGCAGAGGATAGTTAAATACAGAGAGGAGGGTGTTCCAGGCTGGATGGGCTTTTTCTAGACCGTTGGATTAAGTTGGACATGGAGGGTTTAGATATAGCCACGTGTTTAGGGCGTGTGGAAGGCTCGTGGTCTATCCAGTGTGAATGGAATCTAACCCAATAATTCGTTCCACGTTGCCAACTTACAATCCTCAAAAAGTTATCTTTTCTTCGCACTCGCTCGACTGTATTATTTGATTCTACTCGCGGCCTGAGATCGAGAATGGTATGAATTTTGACTTTCCCTTTAGATTTGAAAACTCGAGTAGTCTCGTGTCCTAACAAGAGAGGTCTGAGAGAGTAGGTTATTGTTCTCGCACACTGCCCAGAAACTTTGAATGTGGACGTGTTTCGTTGCCTTTAGTGCCGGCAACTCTTTTTTGGAGAAATCCCCCAATTTAGTTCCTATGTTTGTGTCAATGCTTCAAAAAAGCCCCTAACAAAATCATTTGATCAATTGCACCCTTAATCGTCACATTTGTCAATTCACCGAATTGGAAACATGGATTCGAAGGCGAACACATAGAACGTGGGCTGGGTAAAGAAACTTTTTTTAACATAACATATACAATGGCTAAATTTGTCCACACAGACAGAAGTAAAAAACTCCGGTTGGATATATTTTTCAAAAAGTAATAACTAAATTTGGCAACGGAGATAATAAGATATTTTTGCTCCTGTTTTTTTTCACAGGTGAAATAATTAAAATATCATTAAAGCCAAAAAAAAATTAAACGGAAATTCAAGGTTGTTTGGATTTTTTTATTTACAAACTTAATTATCTTTGATTTCAAATTTTCTTAAGTTTTGTAGGTTTTCTTTTATCTTTTCATTATTTATTTTTTTTGCAATTTTACAGTTGGACTAGTATCAATTTAATATTTTAGCAGAGATAAAATATTATTTAATATTAATAGACAGCGTTTGTATTTTTTAAACAACACAAGCAGAGTCGTGCGGTAATCAAATACACACTTTAACTGTGGCGTTTCAATCTCCATGGCAGCCCCTCTATAATTGGGCAACACTTGTGACCAAATTCTCTCTAGTTTTGCGCCAATGGTCTTTTTTTTCGTTTTCTTTTCTCTTTCCCTCTTTAATTTTCATGCATGTCCCTACAAAGTTTTAAAACAACCATTTGATTTTTATTACTATGTGTTTTATTCTATATAATTCATGAATTTGAATTCCTTTTTAATTTCATCCCTTTTTGATTTTTTTTATTTATCAGATTTGATCTCTATTCTTTTAATTGTTTTTTTTTTCTTGATTGAATTTGTTTGCATTATTGAAACTTTTTTTTAGATCATTTTTTATTGAACTTTTTTTCAATTTCATTACTTAGTATTTTATTGACCAAGAATTTGACCTCATGATTTCTTCATGTTTGCCTTTTATGGATAATTATGACCTCATAACCCAGGTTACAGGTCTGAAAAGTTAGCCTGAGTTTACCAATGTTTTTTTAGATCATTTTTTATATAAAAAAAATTTTATTTCATCCTTCTATAGGGTTATCTCAATCTCTTGTATCGAGTCGTGAGTTTCACGGTATAACCCAAGTTGACTCGAGTCAAGTTTGTTTTGTTTGATTTATCCGTTGTTGTCTAGGGCCAAGTTTGTTTTATTTGAGATGGTTTTATATAGCCTCGGTGCCATATAAAGTGCAGAGAACTAACAAACAACCTTAATAAGCACATATAAAGAGGAATGAGGTCTTTTATTTGTATGTTCAAATAAAGATACTTCTTTCTTATGTCAAGGTTTGCACAAAGTTTATTTCATCATTATAATCTATATGTTAATCAGCTACATTCAAATGAGTCAGCCATCTTGGTTACTTTATAGTAGAAGAACATGAGGCAACATGAGAAAGAACCATCTCTAATGGTGTTTACATATTCTTACAAGCTATCCAATTATAGATGAAGTTTTAAGAAATTATCCAGTAGAATCGCTTAAAGAGATAAGTGCGATGTTAGAAGAGTTTCAAGATAATTATCTTTCTAAACACCCTAATTTCATGCCCTCTGTGTTTGATATCCATCATGTCATAGATTTTGAATAGCCTCTTGAGCTTCTTGATTCTTTGTTCTCTATGCTCAACATCCAACATATCATAGATTTTGAGTAATTTAAGCTTCATGAATCCTTACCTCTTATTTGTAATAAAGAAGGTAAGGATAATTCTAATTTACTAGGTTATGTTTGATCTACATCAAATCAAGTTTTGAATGGTATTTGTTTCATTCTACACCCTTATTCATATAATATTTATGATCATAAATCTAAAATGCATATAGATCTTCTTCTTGTGTCTGCTCACACTCAAATGTCTAAGTTAGTTGAGGTTTTTACATATAGAGTTCTTGATTTGAATGTTGAGATTATAAAATGAATTCCAACAAATAATGAATAATACAAATTTCAAGCTAATTTATATAAGTATCATGATGTATTTAATATTTAAGATTATTTCATAATATAGATTAGACTTGAACAATATCCTTTGGAAACCAATCAAAAATTACATGTTACTAATTCTAAAACATCTAAAATGTTGCAAATGATTGAGTCAAATATTTATGTCATTAACCTACCATCAAACTTTAGTATTGGCTCTACTTCTAATATAAAGAACCTGGTTATATATAAATGACTATATTTATGATAATCCTTTTAAAACCTCAACTCCGTCACCTTTTTCATTTGCACAAAAAAAAACATATTAATGTTATTTTGGATATACAAGTTATTTTTACTAGAAATGATAAGATTTAGCATATCCAATTTTGTGAGCGGGATGACATGCTTGAAACTATAATTTGATTATTAGAAAAACATCATAATAGCTTGATCTTTAAAAACATTATTGAAGTTGTCTTGAACCCCACCCAATCAAGCTCTTCCCAGCTTCATAGAGTTGATGAAGACTCTTCACTTCCAGTATGAGTGTGGTTTAAGATGACAACCCCTATTTGTTTGAATTTATTTATGAAGCTTGATTTAATTATTGTTAAATATTTTATTTAGTAAACTATATAAGCCCAATTGCAGTTGTGTAGGGTTTGCTCTGTGTTTCTTTTTACTTTGTGGGCAGCTTCTTGTTGAATTAAAGAAAAATTGCAGAGTTGCAATTCCCCACTCTTCCCTCGCTTTTCTCGGATGAGGAGAAATTCTTTTTTCAGAGACTCTAAGCACCTTGCAGAAAGCCTTTTGTACAGATAACAGGTCACCAGAATGTTTTTCAGTGGCAATTTCAATGAGTCTTGCCACTCGTTGTACAGATTCAGGCCACCAGAATGCTCTGCGGAGAGCAATTGAACTATAAGTTTTGCCTAGGTCAGGTCCGGATGCTGGCCATCCATACGAATCACGAATGCAAGTTGCGCAGCACATCATGCATGATTTGTACCGATGGTTAGAATCCGTGGTCACATGCAGCTGCAGTAGTCTGTAGCAAACCTCTTACAATATCTAGCTGCGTGAGCGGCACGAGTGGCAGGTTTGTGAACTGTAACATCTGCCTTGACTGTTCAAAGAATTTTTTATTCTTCTTTCATTACCACTATCGTGTCAATGCTGCCAGGTGATAAGCTTTTAGCTTAGACAATAACAGCTCATTTTTCTAAACCAGAAACATTCAACTCAAAATTTATAGAATGTCGAATGTGCAAACAGATAATTCACATACCCTATAGCCTCTCGCACCCCCTGTTTTGGAAAATATCTCCATACGCAAGGCTCCGAGCCTAATTTCAGCATATGATACGCCATGACTAGTATCTTAGCTCAAGGGCTACAACTCCATATTACAATAAACGAACAATTATTGGATTTGCCATTCTGAAAGCGACATTTTTAGTTTTGACGACAGCAATTCCTTCTCAAACCTTTGCTTCATCAAGAAAGGAATGCATAAAAGGTAAGGGTGGCTACGATTAATCAATCATAGAACAACGAAAATTCACGTATCACATCTATGACCAAAGGAAGCACATGAAATTTAATTCAACCCGTCATTGTAATTACAGTAGATGAAGGCAAGGGGGGTCTAGCAGCAATGACAAAGGAGTAACAGCTCATAAAAGTATAATACCTTAGAAGTATTATGACCACTTCAGAACTTATCTATGCCCACTCCATCTCGAAGAACCTCATAAGCCCCTCTATCTCTGGTTTTCTTCATCCCAGCTGTGAAGCTGAGCTTTGATCCAGTAGATGCAATACAGGTCACTTTAACCCAAATCATCACTTTAGTCTTCATCCCCTCTATATCAGCTATTTTTCCTTTCTCCAAATACCCAGTTACAGTGGTCGAAAAGCGCACAACAGATGAGTCCTTGTAGCCGACTTCACAGATTGAGGGAATAAAGACAGTAAGCTTTCTCGTCTCTTCATTGAACTCATAGTTGGTGGCATCACGAGGGAAGATTCCTATTGGCAAGTCATACTCCTTAAGCAAATCTGGTAACGGCTTTTGCATTTTTCCTATATAAATAGTGGCATAATGATCAAAGTAGCAGATAAAGATGCATTTAAGAGTTCTAAGTAGGAGATTGCTGCAAAACAAGAAGTTTCAACAAAAGGGATCTTCAGAATATCATAATTTAGATATCAATGGCTCTGCATGATGATGGGCTCTAGATTGGAAACTTCCTGGACATCTACTCAATTTAATCAACTGACTAATTCCGAATTCCAGCAGATTAAAGCAACATCACAGCAGAATTTTAACTTAGCCTTCAATCAGTAGCAAATAATTCATATTAAACAGAACAGTCGCAAATTTACTTACATTCAAGTTATAGATGTGTCATTTTGATGAGCTTCTAAATTCTAGTCAAGCTATTAAATCAGAGTTTTTCTCGTTGCATTAATTGGCCTCCAACTTCAAGGTCCCAAATAGTTAGAAAACTTCAGAAGTTCCCAAAAGGGAATTGGATTTAAATCTATGGGAACATTTTTGACACGGGAATCTTGAGAGAAACTTGGAGCTATAGTGCATTTGTTTGAGCACAAATGCATTACAGAACTGCAGAATCATTAGGAATGTGGAAAAGAAATATGAACAAAACAAGCAAACTAACTACAAAACACCATGTGGCAAAAAAGGAAAAATAAAGCAAATGAACAAGTCAACAAACCTTTGAGTTTGTTTACCAACCATTTGGTTCCACCTTCAATGCTCGTTGACAATGACTGGTTAAGAAGAGAAGGATATCAGCACGCAAAATGTGTTAGTAAATGAGGTAATGACAGCAGAGTTCAGAGGAAAGCAGAACGCACAAAAAGCAATAAGCTCATATGAATCAATGATTATTATGAAGGATAAACTTAATTAGATTACGGTCCCACCTAGGAGTAAAAAGAAAAATCATTTCCAGTATGTCTAACTAAAACCTGATAAAAACCCATATTCCATTTCATTCTGCAAAATATTATAAACATACAAGATCATTTAACACTTCATAAAGTCCAACTTCTACTCATGAACTCTAGTCAATATTCCAGCTCTAGTAACTTTGAGAATCGCAATGATACAAGTCATGCTGTCAATTACTAAGTAAAAATGTGATAAGATTAGACATATTTGCCTAAACTAGTTCTTCGATCTTTAATTCAGCAACATCATTGAGAATCCCACATACTCGATCGTTCCTTTAGCTGCTAATCCAAACATTAAGAGCAATTATCAGTAATCTCAAGCATTATAAAAACAGGAACTAAACCAACTCAGCCATCTTCAATTTCCATCAAAAGCTACCATTCTTAATCTGCTCTAGTAAAAAACCAAAACCCTTTAATTCTTCTATTAATATATTTCCAAACAAACCCTAAATTCTTTTTTTATGTTTCTGATAATTAATTGCAACAATCATTATCTTAATTCCATTTTCACACCTGGAAATTATAATTAATCTTCAAATCATAACCTAATCAACAAAGGAAGCAACTTGGTCGAACTTGTTAATCATCAAAATGAATTTAAGAAAACAAGAGGGAAAACGTATACGTTGATGTCGTCGCCGACAGAATTGAACTCCTTGCTAGCTTTCTGACCGAGCCAATAAGAGCCAACCTTGTTCAATACCGCATCCATTTGTGCTTTATCTGTTCTTAGGATCTCACACTGTTTTACGGTATCTATTAGAGACCGAAGCCAAGACTTCTCCCCCTCTCTCTCTCTCTGAAAAGCGGGAATTCTTCTAGAGAGAGCAGGAATTAAAGAGAGAGACGTGCTGTTATCGTCGTTGCGAAGTAATCTATTATCTTTTAGCCGCTAAGAGTTTGCCACGTCAACATCGTGTCATTCTTCCAACTGCCTGGTTTTGTCAAAGTATTTTACCACATCGCCCTTTTGATTTAGGTTGTTTGATTTTACTGTTTAACCGTGCTTTTTTAAAAAATAATTTTTATTTAAATTAATTTTATATATATTTTTGAAATATTTTTATATGTAGATATTAAAAAAATATTTTAAAAAATATTTTAATATATTCTTAAATAAAAAGTAATTCTCAATGTTGCTTTATTAAAAAAGAAAATTTTGAATGGATCAAAACGGTACAAAGGTAAATTACCACATAATTATTGTAAAACCGCCATAAAGTAGCCATTTGACTATAAGCCTTACTTATTGATTCCTTAATATCTGATCATAAAGAAAAACTAAAAACAACAAATTAAACTATTATCCTTTTAGCCGCTAAGAGTTTGCCACGTCAACATCGTGGCATTCTTACAATGCACTCTGCCTAGTTTTGTCAAAGTATTTTACCACATCGCCCTTTTGATTTAGGGTAATTGTTTTCACTGTTTAAACGTACTTTTTTAAGAAATTAATTTTTATTTAAATTATTTTTGAATTATTTTGATATGTTAATATAAAATTAATTTAAAAAATAATTATTTTAATATATTTTCAAGTAAAAAATATTTTAAAAAATAATTATTATTATAATATCAAATATTATCTTATTATCATGTAGAAAAACTAAAAACAACAAATTAAACTTAATTTAAAATAAATTCAATTCGAATCTAAAAAAATCTAGATTTAAAGAAATTGTAGGTGTAATTATGATATTATGGAGTTAATATAAAAAAATCACAAAATAATTGCACCATGCTTTAAAAAAAAATATTGTTTTTAATCTTTTTAAAATTTCAACAACCAAACAAGGATCGACAAAAAAGCCAAATAAATGCAAATCATACAAGGAAGAGATTGTTTGTAAAGAAAAATTTGCAAATGCAATGAAAGAGGAATAAAAAAGCGAATTTTCACAAAGAAAACGCAGCCTTCATATAATGAAAAGGTTGGATAACATAAAAAAAAGATGTTTTCCAAGCCAAAGAATAAAAATAGAAGATTGGAAAACACACTTTTCCGATTTTCCATATAGAGAATTTTAAATATGAAGAAGAAACTCTTTTTTATGTTTTTCTTTTCTCTTTTTTTTTAAAAAAAAAATTGGAGTATATCTCCAATACTAATTACCAGCCCCTTAGTATCCATCCCAAATTTATTTTATAATTTATCAATTTCTATCGTAGATCTTCTTAAAAAAACAATAATTATATTTCGTTTTCAACTTTAACTATAAGTTATATTCAATAAAAGCATAGTTATATGACATCTTCTAGGAATTGATATGACTCGAAGTTTGGGATGCTCGAGTTTTAAGAGGATTGATTCAAGTTTACCCAACATTTGACTTTTTTTTAGAATAAAAATATCAAAATTATGTTTATTTAAAATAAAAAAAGATTTATTCACTAACCTACCCTGGGCAAAGGTTATCGAGTGGATCCGTCGAGCATGGCAAGGTCTCATAACTAGGGATAAATGTATAGTTATTAAAGTCAAGCCGGTAATCCACCAGCAAGGCTAGGTTTTATAACCAGGGATAAAAGAATGGTGATCAAAGTTGGCCTAGTGATGTGTCCACTAGGGGTCTAATTTGAGTCGGGTTTGCTTTTATGTTGCCTACAAAATTGACCTAGTCATAATTACATTGAGATTTGACTAAAAAAAATTTAAAAATAAAAAAATAATCGTTTCTCAAGAAAAATTATTTAAAACAATTTTATTTTATAAAAAAAAAAATCTTGAGTAAACTTGTGACACACATGAATTGACTTGTTTAATCTGCTATTCATATTTTAAACTGAACAAGTTTTTATAACTATAAATAAAAATATTTATAAAAATCAATGAGTTTGAGAAGAAGATTTGATGGCATGAATTGCCTTAAAAAAATAGGCTAACTAAACCTGTAAATTTTAAATTAAATTGAATTTACCTATATGTAGAACTAGAGATATTTGATAATATAAACTTATATTCTTAAACCATGTAAATTATTCGAGTATGAAAACAAAACACGAGGCACATGAATTCTTGTTTTAATTTTTTTCAAATGCAAATTTGTGAGGTACTTCTTGAAATTCAAAAGGATGCAGGCTTTACCCATATTGAAAACACACCCATATAGAAAAAACTACTACCCTAAAAGGTAAAAATGTTTAGACTCCATGGAAGAGAAATGTTGATTTTATGAATTTTTTTATTATTATTAACGTGAATGTTTGGTTAGTTTACATATATTTTAATTAATCTTATGACTTTTAAAATTAATAATTAGATAAGTTTGAGATAACTTGAATTTATAATTAATAAAAAACAAATTTAAAACAATTTTTCTAACTCGAGTAAGAGCATCCATTATAATATTAAGCTGCCGGGGCCCTTTCACTTTTGCCTGTCCTACATCAAATTTCATTTGTGACAAACGGCATATCATATCATGGGCCTGATCATGGACCCCAACCTGGGCCTACGTTTGGGTTGAACAATAGTATGCATGGGATGGCCCAAACATCAAGGGTGCTGGAACATGGACCCGTCAAGTGTTATAAAAAGCAGTCGGTGGGTGGGGCCCATGATTTAAAACACAAAGATTGTCTTGTAAAATATATTTTTATCTCTTGAAAATCGTAAGTTGTTTTTCATGTTAGGAATAAAAAGAGGTTGCTGTAATCTAATGCAGAGAATAAGCACGTGGGTTATTCTCCATAAGGAAACTATTCATTCTCTAGGAAAGAACCAACCATGCTATTCTACTGGAGTCATTCTGCAGCACGTGGTCCTAGTTATTAGAGAGTTGTTTTAGTTAATGGAATTGTGATTCCTATTTTCTTGTAATATTTACTTTATTTCCAAGCATTGTAAGAAATAATTCAGTTCAATAAATGTAATTAAACATTTTCTTTGCTAATTCTCGACAGATTAGCTTGCTTCTTGTTCATGTTCTAGAACTATTTCATTGTTTTAAACTTTTTTTTTTTT
>Ga0325404_1004071_pt1 | contig 15570 bp, 7 predicted proteins | sample PopdelMetagenome_18_FD_205664 | JGI IMG/M metagenome (GOLD analysis project Ga0325404, IMG submission 205664) | Populus deltoides microbial communities from Bellville, Georgia, United States - Xylem-Control-R1 | ecosystem: Host-associated > Plants > Phyllosphere > Stem > Wood/Secondary xylem... | reverse complement strand
TTTTTAAATAATATACTATTATATTAAAGAAACATTTTAATTTTTAACATAAAAATTCAAGTTACTAGATGAAAGCCAATGAATATGATCTTATATTCCTCTCTTGTAAAAATAAAAATATATAGTGGTTAATCAGGCTAAGATATATAAAGAAGCCAAGAATTATCAATCGTTTTGATTTACACCATTTATTGTTTTTTTTTTCTTTAATTTTAGTACGAACAATATATTGGATATTTGAATTAGAACTTTTTCTGTCACTGTTCATTACCTGCATTTCACCATTCTAACTATGTATCAAATTACTTCAGAAGATCATCAGAATAATTCTTTAAACCTCACAAACAACATTTCAAAATAAAATAAAAAATCATTTTAAAACTCAAATCCAACACAAAATTCTAAGTTTTTGTTTCTATATTCAAAATTGTCAGGTCTTAAAACACTCAAATCTAGTAGCTGGATTCAAGATTCTTATGAATGAACTTATAACAGCAAGATGTGTAACTTAGCGGTGGCTTCATTACTAATGGTGATATAGGATCTTGATAAAGGTGGTTAAATCCAAACATCTAATTATTTAAATTCTGAAGTAAAATAAAATAAAATTAGAGAGTTATAAATAAAAAAAAGGGGCAATAGCATACTAGTTTTGTACGAGCCCAGTTAAATCCCTAAAATTCCATGGCGAACTGACATTTCTAATGGGAAACTGCCATTCTATCGTTAAAATTACGCAGAAGTCTCAAAACCTCGAACTTCTATAATTTGTTAGCTCCGAGTTAAGGTGGCTTGAGCATGTCTGAAACAGTGTAACACTAGCTAGCTAGCACGAACAAGAGTTTCGAAACAAGCTGGTCATAAACGGCTCTAAAAGCGAGACATGGATGGTACTGTACCAAAATAGACAAGTCCTTGTTATTTACAAAGGGTTAAAGTGCCATGATCACAAAACTTCCAGTAATGATAGAAGATATCACTGGAATTAATTGAAGGATATATAATCCCTTATTTCGTAGAAGTCGTGCTTGTCCAGGAAGGATAACAACAAGTATATCGAAAGGCAAAGATCTTCAGCACTTGGATCTGGAGAGCCATATGACTTCCTGAACAGCAGATGCAGCAAGCAAGAAGCAGCTCAAGAAAGTGAAGAATATAGAGACAGCAACATGGTCACAGAAGCTCTGTAGAGGCTTGCAGAAATTTGGCAAAGCTGTGTGTCGGATTCCAGTGCGATTGAGGTTGGTGACTCCTGATGCAGCTGCCCCAGCGCTTATCATTGCATATGCAAATACCTACAACTCAAAATTAAGTTGGTGAGACCTCAGTAGAGTACTAGATTAATGCATGAGTTGAAACCAAATGCTTGAAGCTGCACGAGTTCAAACTTTATAAAATAAGCACCCTTAAGTTACCAGTCAAGGTGACTTGGGCAAGCTTGATGAGACAACTAATTTACATTTTCAGCCAGGGGATGTAGCAGTACCAGGATATTTCAACAATTTGACAACTTTGGAAATAACAGCTCCAGAAAATTTGAGAATCCTTTGTACTAGAATATTATAATATCGAAATGGCCATGGTTTTAAATTTGGGCTCACTCATAATGAGCTGATGAAGCGCAAAAGGATGCAAATTCCAGCCGTATTAAACCTTTGCATGATGATATCATAAGTCCTTTACAAGCTAGTTTTGTTCCTGTAGCTGATAATATTTTAGTAGCTCAAGAAGCTATGCATATCACGAAGTATAGCCTTACTCAATTCTCCCATTGAAACATGAGGAGGCACAAATATTTATGTCAGTTTCCAACAATACTTCTATGACATTAATTGCCAAGGGCTTTTTCAGTTGTGCATGCTCCATTTGCAACTCCTAGCATGAGAAGGTGGAACTTCAATATGTAAAGTATGCACTATAGTCTATAGCTAGGTGGGATCAGTAAAGAAGACTCTGACTCGTTTTCAAGCTGACCTAGGTACCTTGTTTAGTAACATGAATCAGCTGAATTCTGTGGATTTTCAAGATCAGTGACAACCAAGCATATAAGACTTTTTTCCTGGTAACAAAAAAACTAATTGGACGAACAAATGAAAATTCAGAATTCAGAAAGGCACTCATTGCAATCGAAACTACCGAGAGACTAGCAATCTGAGAGACAAGCAGATGCGTGCTTTTTAAGATATGCTTTTAATTAAGTATATACCTGATCTCCTGCAAAAACAAGCCATGCATGCCTTCTTGATTGAATCACCGGAGATTTTCTAAGCAACCTTGACACGCTAATCAGCAGTTGCAGCAATGAGTGCGCTGCAACAACTGCAGCGACTCCAACCACATATCTGTTCAGCAGGAATGACAGAATTCTTAACATTAATTAGCTCATCCAAATTTACACAAACATAACTCTTTAATATATGTGGTTCTTAAGTAGGATTCGAGCACGAGACCCTCCCCAGTTCTGCTTTGCTTTGGAGGAAGGGATTAATTAAACAGTCAGTTCAAAATGTACAGGAGTGTCATCAACTTGTCACACAAGATTTACTTCAGTCAAAAAAGTAGAAAATCATAATCTGACCAAGATCCGATAAAGTAAATACTAAGAGAAAAGCGAAGGAAGAAAACAACAACAGTCACGGGTTTGATTCTGTTCATTCAAATGCCATGAGAGTGGGGGGTGGGAGTACCAAAAATTTTGTTTTTCCTGATAGGGCAATTCCGTCAACATAAAAATAAAACATTTTTTCATACAACCTGACAAACGAGTGAGGTCGTCAGACACGGCTTTTGTCGGTCAAGCTTGGAAAATTCAATTTAAAAAACCACAAATGAAGGATCCAGAAAGAAAGGGCTCAAATTATTGCCACTTAATTTGGATTGTTTGGTTACTAAGAAAATATGCAAAAGTAAAGATAGTAGAATCTGGACATTATCTTTATGACTATAAAATTAACTCAATGAAAACGGCAAACTCATATGATTAAGAGATATTTATGTGATAGCATATGTTTTTTATTTGAAAATATTTTAAAATAATACATTTTTTATTAAATTTAAAAACAATTTGAAAACAAGATCGAATGAATTTTTTTTTTAAATCAAATAAATAATATTACCCTCAGTTATTTTCCTTCCACTTTCTGTTATTTTCCCTCAGTTTCCCTGCAACCAAGCAGCAGCAGCAGCAAGAACAAAAGGGGCGAGGGGCATTAGGGTAAATCTAACTTACTCAAATGAGTGAGAGAAGGACCACTTCGATTGAATAGGGAGCATGAAGCCATAGATGGAGACGGTACTGGACTGTTGGGCTGTGACCATGAAGGACAGAGCTGCAACAGATGTCACCATGCACAACACCCTGAGTAACACGTTCATAACTTCAGCTTTCCGGCCAAAGGGCCTCATAGCAGCTGCCGCTCCCCCTCCGGAAGCACCTACAAAGGGCCCACTTGTGTTCTCAGCCACCATCTTTGACTCAGGCAGCTGCACTGCCACCTCTGCTGCTGCCATTTTTTGGCCATTCATCATCATGTTCTTGGGGGGGTAGTAATGTTAAATTGTAATAGATATGATTTAGGAGGCGATCAGGCAATAGACGGTCAAGAGAGAGGGGAGGCTTTTATAGGCAACAGAGGGAGGCAGGGTACTTGTCTTCCTCCGCGGTTACTTGTACAGCGTGTGCTTAAAATGTGTAAAAAAATAAACATTTATGAAGTGCTTGTGATAGTATAATATTAGAGCATGACATTTTAGGGAAATTTAGCTGCAACTTCCCCCGGCCACCACCCACCATTGACAATTAACACAAGAAAACAAAAACAACTTTGTTTTTTGTTATGCACTTAATTCCTGTTCAACTACTCACTAATTACAGTATACAGTGTTTTTTCATATATATAATTTCTTACAACTCTTAATCTCATCATCTTCTGAGTAGTTTCTCCCATCCACCCAATCTTTTCTTTTCCCTCAGCACTCTCTCTCGAAGAGGCCACACACAAAGGAGAAGTCGAATGAATCAGTTCTCTCCCTATCTCTTTTTTATTTTGACAACCCAGAATTTACATGATGAATTCTAATGAAAGACTACATGATTGACAAGGGCCGAAGGACAAAGCAATCATGAGCAAAATTATAATATGTTGTGTATGCAATTCAAGGACCTTCTGGGTTCTTTAGATTTGTGGAAACTAGTTGAAGATGGATATATTGAACCATAATCAACAACAGCGTAAGCAACCCTGAGTGATGAGGAAAAGAAGAATCTTAAAGAATCTAGATGGAGAGATAATGGACCTGTTTATTTTTGTATTTAATTTTTTTAAAAAAATTTAAATTTACGTTAGTTAGAAATGATGGCTCCAGCAAAAACTTAAAAATGCAGGGGGAGATTCTCATAAAATCCTGTAGTGGTTTTAACTTTTAACTGGGGGTGCAATCATAAAAATTATAAGGTTGGAGAGCAAATATTTTATTTTTGGAGGGGCTAAATGCATAACTTTTATGAAAAAATTGAAAATTGAAGGACTAAAATTAAATTAAATTTTTAAAAAACTTTGAAGACAATATATATATATATATATATATATATATATATATATATAGAGAGAGAGAGAGAGAGAGAGAGAGAGAGAGAGAGAGAGCTATAAATCTGGTAAACAATTGATGATGGCCCACGCGTTTGGAAATTCTATGCATCTTCATGAACTTGAACCGTCTATAACACACCCAGCTAGTTTAGAGAATGTTCATGTGGAGTCAATAAAACATCCATTTCTTTTAATGCACTGGAAGTTAACGAAATGAGGGGTTAATCACCATTATGCATAGGTACAGGGATCTACGGCAAGTTGGGGCGCCAAGCTCCACCCCTAAGGTCCGCTAATAAAGGAATTTATTGCACATATATTTTTAATTATTTTTGTTTTATTTTGAAGTATTTTGTGTGTATCATTCAAGTTGATTAGGATTTTAGATAATTTTAAGAATTATTAACTTTTTAAAGATTTAATATGTTTTTCAAGTACTAAATTACGGATGAATTTGAAATTAAAACTGAGCACTAATTGATTTTTGTTACCATTCTAAAAAGCTGAGTCATAGGCTTATAATTCATATAAAGAGCATAGAACTCAGTTTTCTTGTTTTAAAGCCTAAAAAACAAGTCAAAAGATAGAGTTCGAATCAGACTTAAAATTCCTACAACCTAGACACTGTCTCGGGCATAGTTTTGAAATCCGACCCGGTGGTCGACCCGGTCTAATGATCGGATCACGGGTCAGATGGGTTGACTCGGGTCAACCCTGGTCAACCCAAAAAAAAGGGCAAAGAATAAAGAAAAGAGAGATGGCATCTTTCTATTTATGAGACTAATTAACATTTCTTTCTCTTGATATGTTAGGTAGCCATCAAGCTGCGTAAATTTTCAAAGCCTCACCTATAAGACTAGATGACATCTTTCCACCGGACTTGACTGCTATCATGGTTCTCCAATACAGGTCTATGCCTAATTCTGCAATATCTTCAGCCCACCACCCTTTGCTTGGCGGTTTATGTCTTTGGCTCTCCGCTCCATTACAAGACTCGTCATTTCTTTCCCTTCTAGAGTAAATGTGCGCCAAACTCACCTTTCATGGATGAGTTAAGACTTTAGAGGCAATCGCTTCAATGCATCTGCTTGTTATTCCAAGGTCTTCTAACCATGAAGAAAATTCTTTGGTGCTCTGTAGAGTGACAATAGAATCTTTCCACCCATGAAGTATGCAAGAATGGAAGTAAACTTCAAGCTTGTATGTTAAGTTTCCCTTCTCTACATCCTCTATCATCTGCAGGTATTCCGCAGCACATCTCACAGCAACTATGTTGAAGGCACTAAGAGTGATTGTAATACCATAACAGAACTTTGCGCAAAGTTCAAAAAAGGCAAAGAATAAAGAAAAGAGAGAGTGAAAGAAGGAGATTCATGAAGAGAAACAAGAGTCTAACCTTATTCGCATATTTGAAACGCTGATAAAGAGTTTTCTGCTCCTTTGCTCTTCGCAATTGAAGTTAATTTTTCTTTAATTAGGTTTTCTCTCTATCTGCACATCGTTCATCTTCATCGTTTTGGCCTTTTAAAAGACCAAAATGACATCGTTTCACGTATATATATATATATATAAAAGAGGTCGGGTCTCAACTGGGTTCACCCGGGTCGCCTGGGTTCCTGGTCGACCCTCCGGGTTTCGCCATGCCAACTCCTCGGCAGGTTTTTACTTAGACCCGGACCGGTCCCAGGCCCGGGTCAACCCACTGGGCCGATCCGGGTTTCAAAACTATGGTCTCGGGTGTTGGCCTATATCTCAAGTCCAGACGTCCAAAAATTGCATGATTAGTTTTGTTGGAAATAGAATTTAACTTTCTACAATTGTTCCAGAAATAAAGAAGTCTTAATTTGCACATTTTCTACTCCAAATTTGGCACACAATATCAAGAAGAGAAAGAATCTGCGATAGAGAAGGAAATTGACTTCCTTTCCTTTGGAGGATAATGCCAGAATATATATACCTTTTTAGGTAGTAGCTAAAGGGACTCTTGATAGCCTAAACACACCATAAAAGATAGAAGGCATCACTAAAAAGAGAAGAATATAACTAAAAAAAAAAGAGGTAGCAGTAGACTTTAAGGCTTTTCTCTAGTCATCCTCCACTCTTGTGTGATGCTCATTGTGTCAAGTTTGTTTCTCTTTAATTTAGCTATAGATTAGTCTCTTATTCTGGGACTTTTTATGTAACATAGCTATGAATATGGGAATAATTTTTTTGATAGAATTAATTCACTAGTTGTTGAGTGTTTCATTTTATGCTTAATGCTTGTGTATGTTTCGCCAACGTTTGCATGATTTGGGATTCAATTTGAGACCATGAAGGCACTAGTCGGTAGTAGTGAGGTAGCTCTTATTAGTTTAAGTCGGTGTCGGTAACTGTAAACTCTTTTTTTTCTCTATGGGAATCACAGCCACATCGTAGCCAAAACTTGTCTTTCTTGCTTGAAAACTTCCTAAACCTCTTCATACTCATAGACTCTTGAAACAACTATCAATGTGATAGGTGATGAGGGAAGACCCTTTATCTTAAATAAGAAAATGCACCGAATACAAATAAGGAAAAGAGTCTACTCATGCTCAAGCATAGTGGAATAAATGACTTAAGTTATAAGAGACCTAAAATACCTTGCTTACGTATCATTAGAAAATATATTAACATACATATGGCAGTAAGAAGAGATAATACAAAAGTGTGTAAACTATAAAAACAAGTTAAAGTGGATTGCCCTACATTAACACTTCCACGTAATAACTCTACCAAGGAAGATCCTATTATTACAATTAGGAAAATGATTGATTTCTTATACCTTTTTACAGTAGTTAAATACATATTTAGGATAACAAATAGTTGCTTGAGATCCTAAAATATAGAGCAGTTTGAAATTGATTCCTAACTCTACGGAACAACTATTTTGAAACTATCAGGTTGTTATAATCTGTTACAATCTTATGACTTATGATGTGCCCACTTAAGAAGGAGCTCAAAATAAAAGTTCAATCTTGGATTTGAGATTAAAAAAAAAAAAAAAGTGGGCACGATGAAGAGGCTTAGTGAGTGCATTAGTAAATTGATCTGCTGAAGATATACGAGCAACATGAAAGACACCATTTTGTACTTGGTCCTTGATGAAGTGAAAATCGATGGCAATATGTTTCATTCTGGAGTGAAACACGGGACTGAAGCAGAGTTATATAACACCAACATTGTCATAGTATAAGACGGGACACCAAAGTAGTTGAACACCAAGATCAGTCAGGAGAAAACAAAGCTAGTTGAGCTTAGTAGTTGCATTAGCTACTAACATGTATTCAACTTTAGTAGAGGATCTTGTAACAGTTTTCTGCTTCTTAGAACTCTAGGAGACTGGATTGCGATCAACATAGATGATATAAGCACTGGTAAATAAATAATCATCCTTATCACCTACCCAATCTGTGTCGAAATAGGCATGTAAATTCAATGGGGACTAGCAATATATTTATAGACCTTTATGAATAGCTCCACATAGATAACGTAATAAATGTTTAACAAAGCTCTAATGACGGTTGTTGGAGTATGCATGTACCGAGAGAGCTTGTTAACCGCAAATGTAAGGTCTGGTCATGTAATCAAAAGATATTGACAGCTGCTAACAATTGTTTTGTACTCTGTAGGATCAGACAAAGGAGAGCCCGATTATAACATCAGAGGTGGCTAGGTGGAATGGAAGTTAACATGGGTTTGGCATCATTCATTTGAGTTCAAGCCAAAATATCCAGAAAAATAACGCCTTTGAAACAGTAAAATACTTTGCTGATTTAGGATTACCTCCACACTCAAGAAATAAGATAGTTGTCCAAGATCCTTAATTGAAAACTGATGAGCAAAAAAATCAATAAAAGAGTCAATCATCTCAGTGTTGTCACCAGTGATTATTAAGTCATCCATATATATAAGTATATACATAATATGTCCAATAGTAATAAGAACAAATAGTGAGGTATGTACATGAGAATTCTTAAAACCAGAGTGAAGAAGGAAAGTGCGAAGTTCATGATATCATGCTCTAGGTGCTTGTTTGAGGCCATAGATTGCCTTTCGCAATTTGCAGACATAGGATGAATGATCTTAATCAATAAAACCTAGTGGTTATTACATGTAGACATTCTCGAAGAAGTGTCCTTAGAGAAAGGTGTTGTTAACATCAAGTTGGCATAAGGACCAACCCCGAGATACAACAAGGTTAAGGACAACATGAATTGTGGTTTGTTTTACAACAGGGCTAAAAGTGTATAGGTAATAACTCTTGATCTTTGATGAAATTCTTTTGCGACCAAACATGTTTTAAACCTGTCAATAAAGCTATCAGAGTTACGTTTAATTCTAAAAATCCATTTACATCCAATGATATTCTATATAGAATCAGGTGGAACAAGTTCCCATATTCAATTTCTAACTAAAGCATGACACTCTTCAAACATGGCTTGACGCCATTTTGGATCTATAGGGGCTTTAGTCATGGTTATTGGTTCAAGGTCATTAGATTTTGAGAGTTAGGTATGAAGATTCATTTTAGTTATTGGTTTATGAATGTGGTTCTTGGCTCGAGTTGTCATTGAGTGAGTTGGAAAGGGATAAGTTTCGATTGGGGTGGGAGGAGGTGATGTTGGGATGTGCAATAGTAGGGTTTTGGTCGAGGATGTCACGGAAGTTGAGTTTGGTTAAGTGGGTTGGGTTATGGTTCATTAATGTTGAGGATGGTTGTAGGGTCAGATTCGGTAGTCACGAGTGCTGAAAAAGAGGTGAAAGAAAGGGGAAAAAAAATTGGATCGGCTTACACTACTTATGGTTAAGAAATCTGGAGATAAAAAGAAAGATAAGCCTAAATGATTACTAGAAATAATATATTTAAGAATTGATAAAGTATGATGTCCTAACCTGATATGCCAATCGAAGGAAGTGGTCTTTATTATGGAGAATGAAATCAAAGGGAAGGAGGTTAGCCACTCATAAACAAATCCAATGTCAAATAAGTCTTTATAAGATTCAAAGCCATTATAGAAAAACACTTTAATTTAACCATCAAAACCCTCTACTCTAAAAATAGTGGTGAATTCATATCCCCGACTAATTTTCTTTCAACCAATGACATCTCTCATCTCACCACTCCACCTCACACACTTGAACACAATGGTTACTTCAAAAGAAGGCACCTTCTTATAGTTGAAACAGGCTTTGTCCTCTTCACTAATGCTTCACTACCCCTTTCCTATTAGACTTATACCTTTGTCATGGTTGTCTGCCTCATCAATAGAATGCTCACTCCCACTTTAAATCCCTCATCACCCTACCACCAAATATTTATGACATCACCAAATTACTTGAAATTCAAGGTCTTTGGCTACTTATGCTACCCTTGGCTCTGATACCATATTACAATTAGGAAATTGATTGATTTCTTATACATTTTTGTAGCAGTTAAATGCACATTCGGGATAAAAACAGTTGTTTGAGATCTTAAAATACAAAACAATTTGAAATTGTTTCCTAACTCTAAGAAACAACTATTTTGAAATTATCGAGTAGTTACAATCTATTTGTTACAATTTTTACTGCCTAATAACCAATTTGGTCCCAAGATAAGGAATAACCAGTTATGCTAAAGGATGTGGTTAATATAACAAGAACCATATATGCAAACCCAAGTCAATTAACAAAGTTTTTTAAAGCCACACGTGAGATACACACAAAATACATTCAGGATCATCATTAGGACCATCATACTTGTCAGCCATTGATGAACTGATCGGATTAACCAACCAAAGTTAGCTTCAGTTATTATGAACAAAAGAAAAGGCCTCAGTAATGGTTAGACAATAGTAAAAAGTCATAGCAAACCCTGTAGCTACTTGTACTAAAAAACAAGCGTAATTCCTCCTAAACAATAAACTATATTTACATGAGGAGGAACATATTTACTAGTTATATCATCTACAATCATCTAAATCTCAAAATGTTCTTCAAACCAATCATAAACTTTATTAAGATAGGTAAATTGGGGCTTTCGAGAACCATATATGATAATTTCATCTCATATAGCTCAAACAGAAACACCCAAATACCAATCAAAACAGATATCTGCAATAGAAACTTCTTAATCCTATGATTCAAGAATCCTCTTGAATACAAAAAAAATCTGCAAACTATTTTTTGTAGTTATATGCCAAAATATCGAGTCATCTCATTTATTTATTAATGTTTATCGTTGCAGACCTCTTAAATTTTCTATTTACCTTATTTCATGGTATTTTTATTTATATGAAATACAACTTTATTGGTGTTTTCTTTATGATAGGAATTTTCTTGTTAAGATCCAATAAATTGATTCAAAACCTCATATTCATACTAGAACCATGATGATTCAATAAAACCTTCAAACTAACTAGGTACAAGGATTCACTAAGTAAGAACTCTTGTATCATCGCTTTGAATAAATATAATGACTAAAATTCCAAAGGAAGGTTTATCCTTTGACCAAACTAAACATAGATAAAGAGCAGGAAGAAAAATATTTTAAGAAAGAAAGAAACCCCACAATCAAACTTGATTTGAGTGAGAGCACGAGAGGTACAAGACATAAAGGTGGGCATATTATCATGAAAAACAAAGCCAAAATTTGAGTTAAACATGAGTGAAGTGATATATCATTAAGTGTAAAAACATGAGAGAATGTGTGAGGATATTTTTTTTTACTAACATAAAACTTCATATTTGACTATGTCTTTCATTGATAGGTCATCACCTAAGGAGAAGAAAAATGATTTATATTTGTTATAAGCGATGCAACAACAGTTTAAGCATATGAATGTGAAGTTTGATGATAAAAAAAACTGGATGGATAAACAATATTTGATATTTAATAATTTGAGAAAGAGACTACCTAAAAGGTTCCTAATGCTAGAAAGTAAGATAAACTAAGGCTTTAAATCCTGAAAGCTGACAATCAAGAAGCTTCAATGAGATTAGTAAACTAGAGCAAGGATGCAAAATTATTAAAGAAATAAATAAACTACTTATTAACTAAAGAGCTACAATACAATGCTAAAAAGATATAAAATATTAAGATGGTATTGAACCTTAAAAGACTCCAAAGCTGATTCATCTCATATGGATGCTTCAATGAATGAAAGTCTATTAGATTCATATCCTGAAAAAGATAACATCATTGATTCTGATTTTAATAATGCAAGTGATTAAAAGGTACAATATTCAGTTGAGGGTGAGTTACCTATGGTTAAGTGTGTATTGAGCTTACAAGGAAAAGGTACAACATTTCAGAGAATGATTTGAAGCATCAAAAAAAAAATATTTTTCATTCAAGATGTCACATCAGTAATAAATATGAGAAGTACTGGCATTTAATGCCTTTATTTTCTTCATATTAATATGGAAGAGAGTATCCTGACCCTCGATATGAAAGTTTAATATATGATTAAGGAGTTCACGCGTTTGTTCACATACATGGGAGTAAAAAATTTCTAGTTAGGAATATAACTTTTTAGAATATGTTAATGGGGTTAACTTACAAGAAAACAGTGATCGAGCTAAAAACAAATGGTGAGTTAGCCTAGAAGAGAGAAATAAAAGAGATTGTTGAGGGAAAAATAAAAAATTGCGAGAGATATTATGCATAAAAGAGTGTTATAAAGAATGTTTTTTATACTAACAAGCTTATACAAAATAATATTGTTAATTCTTTATTGCAAGATTATATGGATGTATTGCCTATAAATAGTGTTCCTATTATTAATTAGAGGATGAATCCTTTTGTGGAGAGGAGGTCAGAGACTTTGTTTTATTTCATAATAATAATAATGTGTGTGTGCAAGGTTATTCATACTCTTGATTCTTCATTAAACTCTTCATGACTTAGCAAAGATTAATTGTCATTGTGTCATTCTTTCTTATATTTGTAGTTCTTGATTCTTTATAATCAATGGAACAAGGTCTTTCATCCATAACTTTAGTTTCTTGATTTAGATAATTATTGGGTTGGGTTCTTTTCACTTTAATCTTAGCTTTTTTTTATTATTTATATCTTGTTTATTGATTTAAAGGTTCTTACTATCTAAATTTGTATCAATGGCTGATATAATAATAAACACATGGGGTTATATAGAGAGGACAATACAAGAAGTACGTAGGTGTTGTTTTGTGTGGGTTCAAGCAGTCCTTCATGGTTGTAATATCAGGTTGCCTATCATTTCTATTAACACTTCCTTCATCTTCCTTCATTGATAACTAGACTATGTCACACTTATTAAATAACAACTTAAAATAAAATAAATAAAGACAAAGTAACAATATATTTACACATGGAATAAGGAACATATATCATAAGTTGTAATGTAATTACAACTTACCATATGCTCCATGAAAAGAACTTCTTATCTATCGGATCAACATATTGTTAAGCTTGGTGGGATAGCTTAATAAAAGAAAATCATGCCACCTAAAAAATTTACAAGCAAGATCATTGCTACGATGCCTGATGACTAGTTAGTACAAGCAATGGATAAAGGCCATTCTCCTATCCAAGAAGAGCCTATTATAGAATGTAACTATATAGGAAATATTGTAGTCATATTCTTATGTGGTAATCTCCACCTTTACTATTGTATATTGCCCTACTCATATATATAGAAAGGGTTGGCTAACTATTAGGTTAAGCCTCCTAATTATTTCTCAATTTGGTATCAGAGCCTTCGGCCGTCAAAACTCTTTCCTCCCTTTGCAACTTTGCAGCCGGCCCTAACTTCTTCTCCTTCCCATGGATTCCCCTCCTTTCACCGGTGCTGCAACATCACCGGCCAGTCATCCTCCTGCTGCTGGCCGAGAACAACTTCCTCACGTGTCTGATTCTTCTTCTCATAACTCTGCCGTTCCTTTGCCTCTTATGGGAACACATACTTCAACAATGGTTCCTCTATCAAACACCCACCAAATTGTGTCGTTGAAACTTACGAACACAAACTATCTCTATTGGAGAATGCAGATGAAGCCATATCTCCTTGGTCAAGGTGTTTTTCACTTTGTTGACGGCTCCTTGCCGTGTCCTCCATCTCATATGATTGATGCTTCGGCTGGTTCTTCCTCTGCCATCAGCCCTTCTTTTCTTCGTTGGCAGCAACAAGATCAACTTATTTTGAGTGCTCTACTCTCCTCTCTCTCCGTGGATGTGTTGCATCTTGTAGTAGATTGTTCTACTTCACATTGTGTTTGGCGCACACTTGAGAAGGCACTTGCCTCTCCATCTAATTCCCGGATCATGCAACTACATGGCTCCTTTCAAGACCTTCGGCAAGGTGATGCATCCGTTAGTATGTATATGCAGCAAGCCAAATCGTTATTTGACGAATTGGCTGCTGCTGGTCGCCCAATGTCTCTTGAAGATTTCAATCTCTATGTGTTTCGTGGTCTTCGCGGTGAGTTCAAAGACTTGGTAACTAGCCTCATAACCAAGGCCGAACCGCTATCGTATGCTGATCTTCATAGCCATCTCCTTACCCATGAGTTTCTGCACAAGAATTCTTTTCACTCCATGGCTGTCGGTTCATCCTCTTCGCCTCTGCTGTCTTCTTCTTCTCTGCCGCAGCAGCCACCATTGCTGCCAACACCTCAGATTTCTGCTCATCTTGCCATGACTAATCACAGCCGAAACAAGGGACGCTATAGGGGTCATTGGCGTCCCAGCAACAACCGATTTCAGGCCCAAAACAGAGGCCACTCTGCTGCAGACTGGAGGCAGAATCAGTGGCAGAACAGGCGCACCTCTGCTGCAGATTTCAGGCCGAATCAGGGGCAGTGGTCTGGACAGGTACGCTGCCAAGTATGCTCCAATCTTGGCCATTCAGCTCTTCAATGCTCTCAGTTTCGCAGCAGCACACAGCAGGCCTCTGCTCACCTTGCTGTTGCGAATGATTCTGCTGCAACGACGTGGTTTCCCGACACCGGCGCAAATCAACATGTGACGCCTGACCTTGCAACTCTAACTGATTCTGCTCCTTATCTTGGTAATGATTTCTTGCATGTTGGTGATGGTAAGGCCCTTGACATATCCCATATTGGACATACTACTTTATATTCCCCAAAACGCTTGTTTACGTTAACTAATGTTCTTCGTGTGCCTCACATTACCAAACCGTTGTTATCTGTTCAGAAATTCTGTCGTGATAATCATGTTTATTTTGAATTTCACGATTCTGTGTTTTATGTGAAGGATCTCGTCACCAAGGAAGTTCTTCTTTCCGGTCGGAGTCATGATGGCCTTTATGTTCTCTCCGAGTCTTCAGCTACGTCAGTTCCTCAAGCTTTTTGGTCTCCTTGCATGTCCGCGACTGCCGACCTGTGGCATCGTCGTTTAGGTCATCCAACTCCTCGCATTCTAAATTTGTTAGTTTCCGATAATAAAATTATTTGTACGTCTAGACGATCTTTTACTCAATGTCAAGCATGTCCTTTAGGCAAGTCATCCCGTTTGTCATTACGACCGATGGGTCACAAAACTTCTGCCCCACTTAAATTAATTTTTAGTGATGTTTGGGGTCCTGCTCCAATGTTTTCTTCTGATGGTTTTCGTTATTTTGTTATCTTTGTTGATGCGCACACTAAATATATCTGGTATTATCCGCTTGTTGCGAAATTTGATGTATTTTCCACGTTTCAACATTTTCAGACACTTGTTGAGCGTCAGTTTTCTCTTAAAATTAAATCTGTTCAAACTGATTGGGGTGATGAATATCGAAAATTAAATAAATTTTTTCAAACCATTGGTATTCATCATCGATTAATTTATCCTCATACTCATGAACAAAATGGCACAGTTGAACGTCGTCATAGACATATTGTCGAAACTGGCCTAACCCTTTTAGGCCAGTGTAATGCCCCATTGCGTTTTTAGAACTATGCTATGGAATCATCGGTATATCTTATTAATCGCATGCCT
>Ga0325404_1004070_pt1 | contig 15571 bp, 10 predicted proteins | sample PopdelMetagenome_18_FD_205664 | JGI IMG/M metagenome (GOLD analysis project Ga0325404, IMG submission 205664) | Populus deltoides microbial communities from Bellville, Georgia, United States - Xylem-Control-R1 | ecosystem: Host-associated > Plants > Phyllosphere > Stem > Wood/Secondary xylem... | reverse complement strand
TAAAATTCAGAACTATTCATTTGGTAATTGATTATTGATGTAGTGGCCAACTATTGATTTAGTGGACTTGGTGGACAGCAGCACTCAAGCACTTTGGCTGGATGAAATGACATTGCTCCATTCAGATTTTGGCAAAGTGTTCCTCATGAAAGTTGTTGGAAATCATCTTATCTTGTCACCCATAAAATTACAGAGCATTTAGATCAATAGAGCTCGAGATATGGCTAAAATACTGAGTAGTGCTGTTGGTGGACGTGGTGGATAGACCTCAAGCTCTTGTCTGGATGAAATGTCATTGTTACCATCCGAATTTGTGAAAATCTTCTTCATGAAAGTTGTTGGAAATTGTCTTTTCCTTCCACCCACCAAATTTCACATCATTTGGCCTTCTAGAACTCCAGATATGGGTAAATTTCTAAGCAGTGTTTGGGCTGGATTACAGGACAGATTCTGACTTCTCTTTTGTGGCCAAACTTTGAATTTGAAAATGGTAGATTTGGGTCTTACACTATTCATGAACATTGTAGGCCTATTTCTTAGCTTTCCATCCATATAAATTAAGCTGAAATCCAAGATCTACAGCTCCAGATATGACCCAATAACTGAACAGTGTTCCAATTTGAATTGAATCGGTATCTCCTTTCTAATCTTAGCCATTTCTCTGTCCTTTCACTTTCAATAGTTAATCACATCAATCAATCCTTTGAATTGTGAGATATGCCTACATTTAAAATAAACATTTACCATAAATTAAAGCTATCTTATATTATCAGATCTGTTATTATAAAACATGCTCTAGTTAAGGAGTTATTGATACTTCAAGTGCAAAATGATGATATAAAACCTTGATAAAAATGCACTTTTAAGTACTAATCAGTGAGCTTTCTACTACAACTAATTCATGCATCATTAACATATAACATGCCAAAACTTTTCCTCCCTCCCCTCAATCTATTCTTAGTCGAACTTGGCTTAAGGGGACTAAGGGTCCCCTTTTCCATTCTATGCAATGGTTTATCTTATTTACTCATTGTTCACATCATAACACATATCACAAGGTTTATCAAGTATAAATTCAGAATTTCTTTTCCTCCCATTCAACCCTTACATGTCCTTTGGTCATTGATTTTTCTTTGGTAATTTTGCATGATTTTCGTGTTTAAAACAACTTATAATAGTTTAATTAACTTCATTCTAACAAAATCTGCATTTCCCTAAATTTTCATTCAAGAACCCTAATTTACAAAATCTGAAATTGGTGCATAATTTATAATCAAATTTCTAATTGGTTTTCACAATTAGGTCTAGGGTCCTTACCTTGAGGAAATTTGAATTTCAACTCAAATTTGGTTGAAGATTTTTAGCTTCTCCTTCCTTGCATGCAGCCGACCCTCTCCTCCTCTTTTCCTCACAATTTCTTCACTTGTTTCCTTGTTAATTTCTTTGTCAAGGAGTGTTCTCTTTACTTAGTAGTTTAAAGTTTGTATAATCTTAAAAATTTTGGTGTTTTCCCCTTAATTTTGGTGGAGAAAAATCTGAAATCTTCCCCACCTCTTTCTTACCTTATACAGCCAACCACATGGAAGAGAGAATGAGGTATTTATAGTGTCATTCTCTTTTAATTATAATTTGACCCATTCTTTCCTCTCTTTTACAATATGGTCATAACTCTTTTTTTCTCTTCTTTCTTTATAAAAAACCCATGTCTTAGAAATTTAATTTATTTGAATTTGTATATTAATTATCTCATTTTACTTTTTCCATCTATATTATTTTCAATTTATGTAAAAGTTTATTCTGGAGGTTTACATTCTCAAACAAGCTTTTGTCCACCTTGACAGAGTCTATGTTTTTAGTTACATGCAACATTTATCTTCTTCTTCTCCTTCTTCTTCAATGTAATTGTGATTTTCTATACAATGGATTTTTTTGTTTTGATAAATTTATGACGCGATCCAAGCACCAAAGGATCCATTGGACGTTTTGGTTGGTCTAGTTACAAAGCTTAGAGCTAAGAGGTTCAAAGAGGCTTTCAATGGACTTCTTCAAGATATGTGGGCTAAGGAGGACTTTAAGAGGATATTAAATAATAAGGAGCAAGCCATGATTAATCTTATTCATGTTCAAAAGAGGCTTGTTGGTGGAACCAAGACCATTACATCAGGATTGTGAGAAGAAGACTAGATTCGGTCAGTTTGACCTTTTGCTACTGTTTTGATCATAACTTGAGATACGGATCCCATTTTGAGGTGATTATAGTTGGGATGGAAATTAGACTTCTATACCTTTCCAACCGTTTATGGAATGTCTTCTAATTATTTAAGACGAGAGAGAACCATCCTTATGAAGTTAAGCTTTACTGCTGCCATACAGAATACAGAAATAACCGAACTTGTTTTATTAAATTAGTTGAGCGATTAAACTTTCTTTATTTTATGAGGAAACACTTGTTTGGGTGTTAGACTTGTTTATTTTATTTATTTTAATTAGTTTGGGCTAGTTTTAGCTTGAGTTGATTATTATTTAAATTGGGTTTATATGTGACCCATTAGGAAAACTAGTGTTTTTGGCTTGGGGTATAAATACACTTGAGAATAATTTTCAGCACACCTTTGGTTGTCAATTTTGGTTCTTGATTGAAATTTCAACTCTTCAAAGAATTAACCAATCTTTGTTTTGAATTTATACTCATTTTACTCGTCTCCAAGTATAGGCGTTGTGATTGGGTTGGTTTATAGTCTTGTTGCCTTAGAGCAGGTCTTCCATTGTGATAAGCTCATCCTATTTTCAGCAAACTTAGATTAGATAGATCTTGGGTTCGTAAATCCCATTCAATTATGTTAGGGTTTGTATTAGTTGGTATCAGAGCAGATCTAATCACATGTTATATCCTTCAATTTGTGTCTTTAGTTTCTTGAGTTTTTTCTTGATTAGTTTCGGCCACATATATTAAAAAAAAATTAGGGTTCTTGAATCCTCTTGAATTCTTGAACACAAAATCATAAGGTAATGTTATTTTTGAATTATTGATCTTGCCGTAAAATATACATAAAAAAGTGTGTTCTTGTATTTTTTTCTTGATTGCTGAATTGGAATACAAAAAAAGAGAGAGAAGGAAATCAATATTCTGGAGTTTGACCAAGAGCTACGGAAAGAAAATTGGTCATTGGGAATTTGTGTTCCTCTTTATCTTTTTGTTTCTTCAGGTTCTATCAATGTTTGATTTAATTTTCAGTTTGGATAGTAAATCTCTTTAGTATTGTTGCTTCCATTTAGTTTATTTTGCGTCTTTGAATTGTTATATTACTCGCATAAATTTGCATTGCTACTGGTGAATTTGTCATCGTAATTTTGTTTTGTTAGTTTTGTAAATTTCTTGCTTCTTAAGTCTATATCAAATTTTAAATTCACTGCGTAGTTGGTTGCTTTTCTGAATTGTTGCTAAGTGATTTCAAGAACTAATAAAGGTAATTTGAGTGGAAAAAGACGTATAGAGCATATGAGAGTGAAAAACCTATAAATTTATGTGAAACACGAGTGTGTAAGGTGTTATTTTTATTGCTAATGATTTTCATGCATGTTTAAAAAGAAAAACAAATAATGTCTTCTAATAGTGTGCCATAGAGAAAGGGTGAAATCCCAGAAAATAGGCTTTTGAGAATACAACAACAGATGAAATTTATGTTTGGTGAGCTGATGACTAGGATTGAACAATTAGAGACTAAGTCTGATGAGGGACGTAGTAAAAATGGTAGAGAAGCTAGGAAGGAGGAGAATGTTGCTGGAAACTCTGCAGATGAAGCCGAGGATGATCTTAACCGTGGTAGTGGGTTTCGTACACATAGGGAAGAGAGGTATGAGAATCGGCCAAGAAGGGGATATATTCGACCACATAGGGATTTTGAGTATAGAAGGGATTTTGATGATTTGGGAGATGTAGACCGAAATTTAGGTAGTAATAAGTTAAAAATCCTAACCTTTATGGGAAAAACTGATTCGGAAGTTACTTGGATTGGGAAAATAAGGTGGAGATGATTTTTGACATCCATAGGTACTCTAAAGAAAAGAAGGTTAAGGTAGCTGTAGTGGAGTTTACTAATTATGCCATGGTTTGATGGGAGAGATTGGTGGTAGAAAGAAGAAGGAATAGAGAAAGACCAATTAGCACGTTGGAGGAGTTGAAGACAGTAATGAAGAAGAGGTATGTTCCTAAACACTATTATAGGGAGTTGTATAATCGTTTACAAATGATTACACATGGTAATAAGAGTGTGGAGGAGTATTAGAAAAAAAATTAGAGGTGGCTATGATTAGAGTTAATGTTAATGAAGATGAGAAAGTTACTATGTCTAGGTTTTTGAATGGCTTAAATAGAGATATAACTAATATGATAGAGTTGCAATCTTATGTTGAATTGGAAGAGCTAGTGCATTTAGCCATTAAGGTTGAAGGATAGTTGAAAAGGAAGGATAGTACATAATTTAGAGCTTATTCAGGGTCTTTTTTGGGTTAGGAGCTGAATTATGGGATAGAGGATAGTGCGTTATCGAAGCCCAAGTGACTTCTAAAGTTGCCGAACACACCTCCATGAAGAAGCAGGTTTTGCCCAATGATAAAAAACTTAAGGGAGAAGTCCAATCGAAGCATAATCATGATATAAAGTGTTTTAAATGTCATGGATTGAGACATTATGCATTAGAGTGTGCAAATCATCAAGTTATTATTCTAAAGGATGATGGAGAGATTGTGTCCACTAGTGAGGAGTCTGATTGTGATGACATGCCACCACTTGAGGATGCTAGTGATTTAGAGTATGTTGTTGGTGATAAAGTTTTGGAAGGTCGCTCAGTGTTCAGACTAAGGAGAATGATGTGGAGCAATAAAGGGAGAACATATTCTATACTTAATACCTAATCAACGATAAGGTATATAATATGATCATTGATAGTGGTAGTTGTACTAATGTTGCTAGTGTTACTTTGGTTAGAAAGTTGAGATTGAATACTATAAAGCATAAGAGGCCTTATCAGCTTCAATGGTTGAATGAATGTGATGTTGTTAGGGTGAATAGATAGGTGATGATTTTTTTTTTCAGTATGCAAGTATAAGGATGAAGTGTTATGTGATGTTGTGCCTATGCATACTTCTCATCTGTTATTAGGGAGGCCTTGACAATTTGATAGAAAAGCCAAGCATGATAGGTTTAAAAACATGTATTCATTGGAGAAGGGTGTTAGAATTTATACACTTGCCCCACTAACACCAAAGCAAGTGTATGAAGATCAAATTTAGTTGAAGAAAAGCTATGAAGAGGAGCACTCATATTCGGCCAAAGTGGAAGAACAAGCCGAACAACATGGTGAAAATGTGAGGAAGAGTGAAAATAAAGGGAGCCATGAGTTGAAAACAAAAGGGGACAAAGTTTCGGCCCTTAAGAAATTAGGGGAGGGTCACGACCAAAAAGAAAAAAATAGAAGAGAGGCCAAGAGTGGAGAGAAGAAAAAAAAAAGGTTAGAAAAGAAGAGAGTGTAGAAAAAGTGGGGAAAAACCTTAATTTCTTTACAAAATCTAGTGATCTTAAACATGCTTATCTTTCTGAATTGCCTATGATTTTACTAGTGTATAAGGAGGCATACTTTAACTCTGATAATTTGGATTCTTATGTTCCTAGTGTTGTTAAAGTTCTTTTACAGGAATTTGAAGATGTCTTTTCATAAGAGATGATATACCAAATAGGCCGGCATATAGGAGCAATCCCGAAGATTCTAAGGAACTCCAACGACAAGTGGAGGAGTTGATGTCGAAAGGATACATTTATGAGAGTATGAGTCCTTGTGCAGTTCCCGTGCTTCTTGTCCCAAAGAAAGACAAGACTTGACGAATGTGTGTTGATTACAGGGCTTTCAATAACATTACTGTAAAGTATCGACATTCTATTCCTATATTAGATGATATGTTGGATGAATTGCATGGTTCTAAAATGTTTTTGAAAATTGATTTAAAAAGTGGTTATCATCAAATTACGATAAAAGAAGGGGATGAATGGAAAAATGCTTTTAAAACTAAATATGGTTTGTCGACCTTTGATTGTCAATCTTGGTTGTTGATTGAACTTTCAACTTCAAAGAATTGACCAATCTTTGTTGTGGATTTATACTTCTTTTTCTTGTCTTCAGGTGTACGCGTTGTAATTGGATTAATTTATAGTCTTGTTGCTTTGCAACAAGTCTTTCATTGTGATAAGCTCATTCTATTTTCAGCAAACTTGAATTAGATAGATCTTAGATTTGTAAATTTCATTCAATTTTTTTAGGGTTCAAATCAATTTGCCTTCTTGACTTTAACAACGTGGATAGCATATAATGACATTAATAGAATGTCAAATACATAGAAATATTTGTAGGAGGAAGCATGCTCGTCAAATTAGACGTGCGGCGTGGGATTTGATTAGTCCACTAAAGTTTTATTTGAACAGTTCCAAGCGAAAGAGTTAATCTAGTCGTGTTGGCATGCGAAATATTCGAAGTGGAAATTTTGAAACTACGGAAATTTATATTCATTGCTCAAGTAAAGGAAAAAGACAGAGAGAAAGAAAGAACCACTGATTTCATTAACTATCAGCATTGACAGCAAGAAAAAGAGACGAGAAAGTTTGGCTTTGCTAAACTGAGTCTCCTCCATGATTTTGTTAGGACGGAAAGAAAGAGAAGCCCAATGAAAAGTCGCACATTGAGGTAGCACGTATTTGAGCATGTTAAATTAGTTAAAACAGACAAATATGTATGTACTTATGTTTAAATAGCGTTACGATCTCGAGTTCAAATATGTTTACAGGAAAACTATGGAAGAAGATGCATGAACTTTTCCATGAGAAAGCCGACTTTCTCAAGTTGCAATTTGGTTTGGCATAAGAGCATTCCAAGAATTAGTCAGGGGTCTCTGATCATGATTTTCATCGTGGTGTCAAACTCTTGTATATCCAATATCTCAACTCTGCGATTATTCTTCTTCCTAATCTTGATTGCTGCGTCTTCAGGAATAAATTTTCCCCATATACTTACTAATGACGTTTAGATTTATCCAATAGGCTCATGAGCCGAGTTGTTATCTTGGATAAATAGTTAATTTTCTAGTTCTAACAATCTGATCCGTTCTTTTTAATCATGATAATTGGTGGATCATATTTGATACCTGTAAAAGGTTATTTTTTATATATTTGACGACTCTCTGATGCTTAAATGAGTATCGTTTGAGAGAATATACAATTATTTTTTAGAGAAGAATTCCTAGAATAGATACACAATCAGGAGTTGAAAAATTGAACCTGTCTTCGAGTAATATTCTAGTTCCTTTTATAGCTGATAAGGCTAGTAATATTCTAGTTCCTTTTATAGCTGATAAGGCTTATCTCTTTTCTCTTTTCAAAGAGAAAAGGCTACAGTGTAAGCAAAATGTTTCTAACTTATAAGTATAAAATATCTTGGACTTGTTAGGGAGTAAAACATCTTTGACTTATCAAAGTAAAATATCTCCGACTTATCATAATAAAAAAGAGCATGGGTCCAGAGATGATGGGTCTGGTAGTTCACCAAACCCATGTATACCTGGGCTCAACACTCGGCTGAGCTCGAAGATGGTGGATCTGACAGTTCGACAAACCCCTTAATATCTAGGCTCGACACTTGTTTGGGCTTAAAGATGGTGGATGTAGTAGCTTGTTAGACCCATATATGTTTGGGCTCTGTGCTTGGCTGAGTCCAGAGATAGTGGGTCTGGCAACTCGTCAGACCCATATATGTTTGAGCTCGGTGCTTAGCGGAGCCTTAAGTTGGTAGGTCTAGCAGCTCACCAGACCTATATATGTCTAGGCTTAGTGTTTGGTGAAACCTAAGGGTGCTGGATTATTCTTTTAGAAGAGAGGATTCAGGTAAGAACTAAAAAAATATTGATCCATTAATAGCCCCTCAAATTATGTATTATACGTAAAGATCTTAAAAATCTTAGTCAGTAGCAAATGAGAGCCTTTTTACCTTCTTCATAAGATTTTATGTGTCTTACATAACATTATTAGGATCCTTAAGTCCAGGTGGCTTTTCCTTATAGAGAGGAGATGTTCATTAGGAAATGAAACAACTGCTGGCTTTTAATATAGTATTTGAATAGACTTTTTGAGATCTGCAATGATATGAAAGATATTTCATCTGATGGTGGGCACCAAAGATTTTTTCTTTGTAACCCTATTTATTCTTGCTTATGACTTTTCTTTTACTTTCGCTTTCTATAATTTAAAAAAAACTGCTCCCATAAAAAGACCCCAAATCATCTATACTCTAGTTCAAAAGGAGAAAAAACTCACTTCAGACATTTCCATCACTAAAACATTTTTCCCTATCTTTCTTTTAAACATAACATATGGACCGCAAAAATGTCAAATCTGTTTTTAAAAAGAGAGGTGCTCCTGTCCTCAACAAGGAGTTTAAGTTTCAACTTGAGCCTAAAAGGAGCAACAGGGGACAAGGGCCTATTAGACCGCGTCTTAGAACAAAAGAGGGTACATTAGCATCCACCTTTAGTAGGGAGGTGAGAAACCCTTATCGTAGAGGTCCTTCTCCTACCCCTTGTTGTTACCAATTTTGGGGCCCTATATATAAACTTAGAAAAAATAACAAGAGAAAATACAAAAGAAAATTATAAATACTAGAAGAAAATCACAAAATTAAACAAGTAAGAAGAATATACCAGAATGCCAAGGAAATTACTGAAGACTGGTTGAGGAAGATCAAAATATATAAGACTGAAAAATTTAACGGTATATTTTCGACTGATGAAGGCCCTATTGGCAAAGAAAAATTTAATTTGAGGAAGAAAATTCAAAACTGGATGTTCAAGGACTTAATTGGAATTTTTCAAGGTCTAATTGAATTTATTGAGGTCTTAATTGTAAGAAAAATTGTTTTTTGAAGTAAATTTAGGCTTTAATTGGAAGAAATTAAAGTATAGGGGTCGAATGTAATTTTTAAGAGTTAATTTGGTCAAATCAGGGGCTTAATTGTATAAATATTAAAGTTTGATAGGCAATAAATGACTTCATTAAAGAAATAAAAAATCAATCATCAAACTGAAAAAGGCGTGTGGATACAACGATTGAAATTGACCAAATCAAGGGCCAAATTGAAGGAATTGAAAGTTTGTTGGTCAATTGAGGGTTGAAATGCACAAAATTCAGAACGAAGGACTAAAATGAAAATATCAGTCAACTTTGGGGTTGACAATTGGGTTTGATAGGGGTGAAATTGCATGAAATTGTAAGTCTAGAGGCAATTATGAGTACAATTAAAAGCAATTGGAAGAAGAGAGACTCAATTAAAATTTTCCAATCCCAAAACAAAATCCTTAAATGATGCGTCATTCAGATTTAATGAAGAGAAGGTGAGTGACATGTCGTTCGGTCAATTGATCTCTGTTTTGATAGTTTTTTTGTTGATTGAATTGACAACTTCAAACGAAAGAATGTGGAGCTACAAACCTCCAAATTGAGTAAGGTTAGATCCAAATAAAACGTGTGCAACCCTTCTACCAACTTCAGGTAGTCTTAGACGACGATGAAAGTGGGGAACTCAGTCAGCCCCAACAGTGTAATCATCACGCAAAAAAACAATTTGCTTTTCATATGTTCACATACAACGTCTCTTCAATGGGTTTTTATCAAGGGTTTACAATATTTCCCTTAAGATCAATATGTCAAAAATGGATTCAAGACCTCCCAAAACCCTAGCAAAACCATATAAATACCCCCCTCATGATTAGAAAGAGGAGATTGAAAAAAAAAATAGAGGAAGAGGGGGTAAAATATTGACAAGGAAGCTATGTGTGAAGGTTTAAGAGGCTAACACAAAAGTTTCACAAGTTTCTTAAGCTTAACAAGTTTATGAGAAACAAAACTTTCTAAAGGAAAGAAAAGAGAGAGAGTAGTTGTTCTAGGTATATCATCTTATCCAAAAGTAGGCCCTTGTGGCCTCCTTAAGGTGTTTTTTCTTATATTAATGTTTATAAGCATAGAAAAGAGATTTGAAATGTTTAACAAATGATGTTGCATTCACCTCTTTGTTGCTATGGTTTTTATTTAATGAAGTTATTTTGAAGTTTTTTTTTTATGTTTTGATACATTAAAGTTACTGTTTAAATTTGTTTTTGATATATAATATTGTTTTAGTTTTTATTTAACTTAAGCTATGCATGTTAAAGCAAGAGTGTTTACCCTGGGTTTGATAGGCTTGTTAATGCACAAAAAGGGTTCAGAAAACCAATTTTTAATGGATGTTGCATGAACATATAAGTTGTTTTAAGTCTATAGTTTTTTGATTTGGTACCTCATGATTGATTTTGATGCTTTGATGTTTTGTTTGTTAATTTCTTCTTCAAACATGTTTGTGTATGATATTGTGACTTATTGGGATAAAAACAACATGTTTTAGAAGCTAAAAAAAATCATATTTCTGGGTTTGGTAATCGTTGCCCTAGCTGGTAATGTTTCTTGGTTTTTAGGCATTGTTTTTCGTGTTCTTGAGTAAAACATTGCCTTAGCCTTTAGGTTTGGATCAATTTTGGTCAATTTCTTTGCTTATAATCCTTACTTATACATGATTAACTAGTATTTATTTACTTCAATAACATGTTTTAAATAATTTTTAATCCTAGAGTTTTGGTTTAAAACAAAAATTCTTTTTGACAAAATCGAGATATTTAAGAGATAATTAAAGTGAATGAATGTTAGATTATTGATCCTTGCATGTGTCTTTGTTTTTACCAAATTTGGTATGTTTTGAGTTCCATGTTTCTAGGTTTGTTTTGGTGTTTTTGATGTTCTTCATCTTTTTTGGGTGTCTGATCCATTTTGTTCAAGTTTTTTTTTGAGTTTTTGTGTTTTTGATCTATTTTTTTTTGTTTTGGTTTAGATTTTGGGTTGTTTTCGGGTCATACCAGGATTTTTAGTTTAGTTTATGGTTGAACCAAACATTTCGTGTCACCCGTCAAGTCAAAATAATAATTAGGTCAAAGGGTTTGATACCCTATTTGGTTTGTCATGTTTTTGCTAAAGGTTTTTTTTTTTTTTTGGTTTAAGGGCGTGTTTGGCAAAAACTCTTTAAGCTTGTTTTTGATAGTTTTATTTCAAAGAAAAATGAATTTTTACCAAACAAAACCTCAAAAAATAAAACAAAAATTTGTTATTTGTATATGGTTATAAATCCTAAAGTTATTTAAGCATTTTCTTTATAAAACAATCTAAAATACTTTGACATGTTTTAGAAAAAATTATTGCATGGATTTTACAATAAGTTTGTAAAATTCCAAAGAATTTGGCCTACATCTTAAAAATACCAAATTTTTTTTATTCTTTTCTTTTAATATGCAAGATTATAAACTTATATGTAAGATATATTCCTGATATTAGATAAAAAGATAATTTATTTTATTTTTTATGTTTGCATTATAATGGTTAGATTTTTAACCTAATAAGATAAGAACCTCCTTATTGAGAAAAACTTTTCTTAAACCTTAGATAGACCAATTGTTAGAGAACACAACATTACCTTAGTTACATTAGACAAATAAATAATGTAGCTTACCTCAGGTAAGACGTATTAAGGGTGTTAATACCTTTACTTTATGCAATTAGTCCCTTTACCTAGACTTTGAGACTAGTTAAGGTTCTTAGTGACCAAAATATTAGATGGAGACTCTCATTTATTTTTTTTTTCTATTGATAAAGACAAGAATTCCTTGTCTTTTTCATCCACATCATTCCTGATGGTGCTGATCCGGATGGATGAATGTCGTGATGCTGGACACGTGCGATACCTCTATTAGAGATACCCAAAAGAGAGGGAGGTTGTCCTAGACTTCTAAGAACAACATCCCCTACAACATATATGTTGAGGATGTAGAATATGTGACTCACCACCAATCGAGAGAGTATGTGGCCTAGATGCCCGACTTTGTGAGCGTATCAGACAACAGACCTTGGGTTCCACCGGGTTACTTTGAAATTACTACCCCCATATATATATATATATATATATATATATATATATATATATATATATATATATATATATATATTAGTGTATTCTTTCCCTCTTTAAGGGTTCACGAGGGAGGTGTTTATTTACTACCAGCTGGGTTCAGGCCAACTATATCCCAATGGATGAACAATTTTGTTCTTATTTGAAATGTTTTGTAGGTTCGTTGGGTTCGAACCTATAATTAATCTATTCAAAAGCTGCTACCAATTGGTCGCTAGCACCAATGGTGGCAATGACATGCGTTGGTTTTTTACCTTCACCAACAAACCCATTAGCGCCATACATGCAGGAGATGTTGTTGGAAAAGCCAATGCATTTTAAGAGTGAAAGGGAATATGGTTAGTTATAAGATACAACAAGATAATTAATCCTAAAAGAGGGGTTGCAACCAATCTAGGGTTGTTCGCATTGCTAGAGGGTCCCTTTCCTTGAACTGAACAATAAGCCTTGTCTGACCTCGGACGAGGAGAGAAACTATGGTATATTAGCCTTGACTTTAACTGAATATGAAGTCAATAATATGACCAAAGGATACTACCAAGTTATATTGCAAAGTATATTGCTTCCCTGCCTTTTTTTTTAACTTCCTTCTTTTATACTTGTCTTTACAGGACTAATAGCTAAAAAAGAAGGGGGAACTTCACCAAGGCCTATAGAAAAGAGTTTACCCTAGGGGTCTTTATCTCCTATAACTGGTGGAGGCAGAGATGAAAAGATGACGAGGGAATCCCCCATCATTGTTGGTGAATCCTTCGCTCTTGAGGGTTCTGTTTTTTAGGAGATGAGGTAGGGGCTATAACCCTCGTTTCTAGTTAACCCTCTAATTTCAACATGAAAAATTAGTGTAGAAACTCTGGTGGGATGGGATTGGTCGTAATTATAAGGCCAAACATTATAATTTTCACTCCTATTTACCGTTGTCATGGTAAAACCAATTTTGGTAGCCCATTCTTAGTTGGTTGATATCTGCATACTTACCCAACCACCGTTCATACCTTCATGTTTTCTTCAAGGGTGTCAATTCTTAGCAATCCTCCTGCCATCATACTTCTCACTTCCCTGTGAAATTCTTCGCAATAATCAATGTCATGCCCATTGTGTGAATGATATAGGCAGAAGTCACCATTATTTTTTGTGATTAGTGTTTTAAGAGCTACCTTTAACACCTTGTATACTCACTTATGGCTATCCTTATAGCTTTTGCTTCCTTCCTTGCTTCTCATCTCTACAACATTAACGTTTCTATTTCCTGAAACATTGTTGGGAAGATGATTTGAATTTACACTTGGTGCTTTGATAAGTTGAAGGGCTTACCTTTTGAAAGTGATGCATGTCTCAATGCTATGTCCTGGAGCATTAGAATGATATTCACATTTTAAGTCATGTTTGTGCTAGTAGGTGAATGATAGATGCATGGCTAAAGTTGTGATAGGTGTTACTTGTTCGAGGTTGAATAGACGCTGGTACATTTTTCCTAAGGATATTGAAAGTGAGGGAAGTTGTTCATTGTTTTGAGAGTTGGCTTTAACACCTTGTATAACTCACTCGTGGCTATCCTTATAGCTTTTGCTTCCTTCCTTCCTGTCTCTACAACATTAACGTTCTATTTCCCGAAGCATGGTTGGGAAGAGGATTTGAATTCATATTAGGTGCATCATTAAAAGTGATCCATCCAGCTTTAATGAGCTGAAGGACCTTCTTTAAGTCGGGTTTGTACCAGTAGAGGAATGGTGAATGCATGGTTAAGGCGGGGATGGGTGCTACTTGTTCAATACTAAGAAGACGCAGATACATTTTTCCTATGGTTATGGAAAGTGAGGGAAGTTGTTCATTGTTTCTCTGTAAGTCATTTTAGGGGCAAAATGTTCTTTTAGTTTGAGTATCTTGTTGGTTCTTTGTGTTGGGTTGACTTTCATCTAAATATATTAACTCAATCAACCTTCTTGGCTGAGGAATACAATGAAACATGGACAAAAGGTGTCACTCAATCTCTTCATTAAAAACGAGTGACATGTCATTTACTTAAACCCTAAAAATTAAGGCTTTGTATTTAGGATTGTGATAAATTTTAATTTGGTCCTTATTATTTCAATTTAAGCTCAAACATCCTTAATTAAGGTGAAACTAACTAATTTTATGCAATTACACCCTTGCCAAAATTAATAGAGATCCCTTAAGTCTGGCACCTCCCTTATTTTCAATTTTATTTAATCTAGTCCCCAATTAAGCCTTAAACATTGATTTTCTTCAATTTAGCCTCTAGAAAAGTTTGGTACAACCCTTAATATGGCACACCTTTTGCAGAAAGATCCTTGGTCTTGAATGTTCTCAATTTGGTCTCCTTTAGCCTTCAAACTTCAAATTTCTTGCTATTGAACACCTGATTTTACTTGGCCTTCCAAAGTTTCAATTGTGCCCCTAATCTTTCAATCTTTACGAATTGATCTGAATGAAGTCTCCAAACTTTATTTTTCTTCAATTGAGTTCTTAATTGAATCCATAAAACACATTAAAAGTTTAATTAAGTTAGTATATTTAATGATTCTTAAGTCTATATTCATAATTGAAACTTTGATTGGTTGTGTTGAATTGAGACTTTTGATAAATATAAAAAAAGGGTGTCATGTATTTAGCAAGGGAGAGGGAATAGAGAAGGATTCCAGAGCAAAAATGGAAAAAACTAAGGCTTGGTGTAGGGGTTTTAGAACGAGAAATTGATAAGCGTAGAAGATTATTTTATGACCTTCAAGTTTCGATGGAAAAGGAGGAACAACACCTGACACGACCAAAAGATTGATATCTTCTCCTAAGTGCAGGAGTGTCGAAGTAATAAATAACCTGGCAAGACCGGGGTCGAACCACAAGGAGGTTAATTATATAAATTATAAATAACAACAACAACAACAACAACAACAACAATAATAATAGTGATAAAGAGAGCTTTGAGATGTGATATTGATGTAAGGATTAAACAAGGATAAGATAATTGTTAAGGTTAGAGGATCTACTAATGGTATTTCAAACAAGTATAGTATAAACTCTTTTTATTACTCAACTAGAAACCACACATAAAGGAGGTTCCAATCGGATTATAAATTTTTAACATGATTACATTAGTTATCTTATTCGAATAATGCTAATAATTGTAAATGTTGTCAGGCATTCATGATTATAACTTATGTTAACAACAAATCAAGTTCCTTTCATAGCATAGGTGTCAATTATACCATATGTTAACAACAAATCAAGTTCCTTTCATAGCACAGGTGTCAATTATACCATACGGTTGGGCTATGAAAGTGCCAAGTATTTGTTGTACCAAGGGTTATACAACATAAATCTAGATTAACCATTTAACAAACAAAGTATTAAAAGTGAACAAGATAACAAATATAAAACATGTTAGTATCAAACATTAAGGTCCATGTTGAGTTTATATTATACTTATTCTTACACCATTAGTGTAACCTTTTCACCTTGACATGATA
>Ga0325404_1004063_pt1 | contig 15588 bp, 16 predicted proteins | sample PopdelMetagenome_18_FD_205664 | JGI IMG/M metagenome (GOLD analysis project Ga0325404, IMG submission 205664) | Populus deltoides microbial communities from Bellville, Georgia, United States - Xylem-Control-R1 | ecosystem: Host-associated > Plants > Phyllosphere > Stem > Wood/Secondary xylem... | reverse complement strand
TAAAAAACACAAAACCCTAACGAGCATCATTGATTGTCTTCATGTGCTCACGAAACAAGCTCTGTGGATAGAGGTGATTTGAATTCGTTCTGACACTCGTAGAAAAAGTTATGGTCAAAATAATAAAGGGTAAATAAAAATCCCCAAATCGACCTGAACTAATGTTTCTTGCCATCCTTGAGTTGGTGTGCTCTGTCAAGGTAGCTCCTTCAAAATCTCCTGCTTCTCCCTAGGCTAGAAAGAACTGCTAAGTTGAGTCCTGCACGTTGAAGACGTTAGAGTTCTTTAAATAACTAGGAAGACAAAGTCTATAGGAATTGTCGTTCTTACAGCACCTCACAAGGCCCCATCTTTGTCTTTCAAAGCTTGTTGCACTCTCTCATTGGAAACCAGTCATGGGTAAAGCATAGCCCGTATTGTATTTTCAACCTCAAAAGCGACCTGATTGCAATGTTTTATATTTTGGATTACTATCAGTGATTGCCTGTTCAACCTAATCATGAACCCCCCAAAGATACCCTATCATGTTTTCTCCCTTGACGCTCGAGTACCCAATACAGGGAAAAGGCGCCAAGTCAAGTACCCTTGATGTTTGTATTCTAGCCATACGTTAAAACCTCAAAAAGACAAAGTTGACTGCTGTGATTTCTTGACTATTATATACAAACTCAGTTTGTGATAAGGCAAGATTCCATTTCTTTAATTTTCTCCCTACCAATCTCTTTAAAAGAATCCCTAAACATCGATTACCAATTGTTTGAAAGTAGTAGGAGGCTTTATTCAAATTCAGATATGCCCAACTTCCCCTATAGACAATGGCTCATAAACTTGGTATCCTATTCAGATTTGATGGACCTAAGAATCCCATGTAAGTGAGCCACCTTACCTTCTTGAAGTAGAGTTGGACAATGTAGTCTAGTTTTCTTGCAAGCATTGAAACGGCCCATGTTGGAGGACCTATCCACTACCACAAAAATATAGAGTCCTTAACTCTTGATACGAGGCAAATCAATCTTAACATCCATCCAAAGAGCTGGAATATAGGTGTGCTTAGACCGCTGACAGATGAGACACCACAAGAAAACGTGCCAATGGACTTGATAACTTAGGCCAACAGTAATTAGAGGTGAGCAAAACATTGCCTTATCACGTTCGGAGTAACCCTTGCTTTGCAGCTCACAAGTAATAAATTCTTGAAGAAACAGTCTAGGATACACATTTGCAAGCCACTAAACACGTAACTATGAAAAATAGCTTAATCACTTCACTTGTTGCTAGTAGCTGCTTTGGAATAAACAAGTGTCAAACCTTACAAAGTGAGGCGTATGGTGTCGAGAAGAGTAACCCACCAACTATGTATCAATCACGTAGTTGAGACTGTCAGATTGGTGCCTCGAGGAGAAAGTAAACTCTTAGAAACAGGACATATATTTTGCTCAACTTATGTTGCTCAAAGAGTTCATTTTAAATTAATGACGAGAATATGAACTCTTTCTGCACACAATAATGACCTAATGTTGTAATGATTAAGCAATGGCATAGAACTCAAGGTCATAGATGAATTAATTTTTGAATCACGTTTAATGGCATGAATCTGATGGTAACTGTTCTTATCTATCTTGTCAAAGATACTAGACCCAAATTACCATCTCCAACCATCCATATTCTGATCTGCCTTGTCAAGATACTTCAACGCCTTGAACTCTGTATCTAACAACGCAAGTACTCCTTCAGGATCACTTTGTTAACATTAGTATTGCTATTAATCAATAACAAACATATCCTTAATTTCTACCCATTAGAGAGTGGGAGTATTATCTTTCCTACGTTTCTCTTGATCAGCAACGACGTTTGTTAAAGAAGTACTACTGAAACCTAAATTATTATTGTACTTGGATGGTGTAATGGGATGATCAATAAAAATGATAACCAATCACTTCGGTTATCCTTCTCTAGGACTAGGAGGCTCATCTTGGCTATAGGAATGGGAGAATGTTTTCGGTAGTTTTTCACAGGCTCTAAGGGGCTGGGGTCAGGGTTAGTAACGTTAAATTGAAATTTCACCAGCTCGATTCAATTAAGTCTCAGTTGTAGGATAAATGAATGAATGTATATTGTTGATTCTATGTATTTTGTGCATGCATAAACCATTTAAGGATTTTTCAATTCACTTGTGTAGATGAAGGTGCACCATCATCAGATGAGGAGTTAAGTGGAGGGGAGTTGGATATGCATGAAGCTCAACCAAGTGGTGAAGACCGAGAGCTTAAAGATAAACTTCTCCGCAGGTTTGGAAGTCATATTGGTACGCTGAAGCTCGAGTTCTCAAAGAAAAAAAAGAAAGGAAAGCTACCGAAGGAAGCTAGGCAAACCCTACTTGGATGGTGGGATGCTCACTATAAATGGCCATATCCAACTGTGTGTATCTCTCTCTCTTCTTGAGGCTGCATCTATTTTAGTTTTTTTTTTAAATATGCAAGTCCTGATTTCCGATGCATAGGTATCATAGAACGCACGAAATTATTTTCAGGTGTGAAACTGAGAAGGGTAGCATTATGTCTTTTGATTCTTATAAACGAGTTACAGATGGGCCGGATGTAGATGTTTCATTTGATGCTGGTAGCTATATATATATATATATATATATATATGCTATGAATTTGTGCAGGCAGGATTTTAATTGTTTTCCAAAGTTCAACGATGGTAAGATGATAATTTGCTTGCTTAATCATCTTTCCAGGAAGCTGATAAGATAGCATTGGCCGAATCGACGGGACTAGATCAGAAGCAAATTAATAATTGGTTTATAAATCAACGTAAGCGCCACTGGAAACCATCTGAGAACCTGCAATTTGCTGTTATGGATAATCTTTCTGGGCAGTTCTTTACAGAAGACGACTGATATTCCTGTTGGCTTCATGTACATTATGCAACGCAACATTGCTGGCATTGAAAAGTTCATCTTTAGAAATAAAAAAGAAAGGAAGATTAACTGTATTTTGCATCATGTATATTCGCAATTAATGCTTACATAGTTTGAATGAATAGTCTACTCCTTATTCTTGGCATTATGCTCTTTCTGTAGAAGATGTGTAATCTTCGAGGTCTATCTTGGTTGTTTAGACCGGTGAGATTCAGATTTGCTCATATAAATCAAGGTCTGACAGAATTAACATCTTGCCACACTCTTGTTAATCTTCGAGGTCTATCTTGGTTGTTTAGACTGGTGAGATTCAGATTTGCTCATATAAATCAAGGTCTGACAGAATTAACATCTTGCCACTCTCTTGTGCTGGGAGAAAAAACCCGCAGCCTCTCATTTGGAGACACTGTTCTGCCACTCAAAATCACTTGACAAATTCCGTCTGGAGTGAGCTCCTGAAATTTATATTAATATATTTTTTAGAATTTTTATTATTATTTTGCTGTGTTTATATGTTTAAGTAAGAAATACTTTGAAAAATATCATTTTCAAGTGTTTTAATTCCTTATCTATACAGGAAGATTAAACACATTAAAGTGTTAATAATAGTTAAATTAATATGTGTTTAATTATATCCTCCACAAAGCCACACTTTAAGCCTGTTTGGCTCTGCGGTTGAACCTGTTTTTGATTGAATTTTATTTTTTTTGTTAAAATTAAATGCGGTTTGTACTTTTTGGATCGTTTTGATGTGCTGATATTAAAAATGATTTTTAAAAAATAAAAAAACATCATTGGCATGCATTTTGATACGAAAAACTATTTAAAAAGTAACCACTACCACACTGCTAAACACCCTCTTTCAAGGAAAGCAACAGTTTAGCTGAGTTTGTCCATTTCAATTTGGGAGACATGATGCAAGTATGGTGAATCAGAAAATGAAACAAGTCAATTTTGATGAACGGTCGTGATACTAGTTTGATAAATCTTGAATGGATAGTATTTATTCATGCATAAACATTTGGTGTTAATGCAATACATGGATAATAAATTACCTCATCAATTCTGAACCGCAAGATTTCATCAATGGTTATAAAATTGCCATGTCAGTTTTGAGCTTCTTGACATAAGTCGATTATTTTTTAGTCTTTGGTCTCTTTATCAACTACAAAGTTTGAGAAGATAAAAACAGAGCTTGGGTGTCTTAGCATCGCTTCAGCTGCAGCTAAGTTTTGGTAACAAATCTTCATCCTGTCGACTACACCTTCCCATACCCATCCAATCGTTGCGCTAACGAACGCCAGCTGCTCTTCAACCGCATTGCCCCTTCCCGTTTTTTTTGTTTTGCACAGTTGAATGATTTGTTGAGTTTGGGTCAGCATCGTATCTGGAAACTTATGGCCGTATCCTCGACTGGGTAATTAACGTTCTTTCTTTCTTTCGTTTTTTTCTTGTAAGAAAAAAGAGAGAATGATATTGGGACACCGAAAATGGGAGACTGTGTGCTGGACCTGTGTTTTGGAAGTGGGGATTTAGCATCTCACTTGTCTGAAAAAGTTGGCTCCAATGGCGGCAAGGTTCCTTTTTGAATCCTTAGTTGTGGTTGAATCATCACATTGCGTGAGTGTAGCAATGGAAAATAATCTCTTGTCAAGATTTGCAGGTGAGTAATCTTGATTTCTCAAAGGAGCAGCTGTTTATGGCTTCGTCCCGGCAACATTTGCTTGCAAAGGCTTATTGCAAGAGCATCAAGTGAGCATTGGTAAAAGATTTTTTTCGCACCTAGTGATTTTAACATTTTGGATAACCTGATTTTCATTGCATTGATTGATCACAGGTGGGTTGAGGGCGAGGCAACTGATGTGCCCTTCCCAGATTGTTACTTTGATGCTATTCCCGTACGTTATGGGTTTCGAAAATGCGGTGGATAAGCGGAAGGCCTTGCAGGAGATGTTTAGAGTGTTGAGACCAGGTCCTATCTTCTTCCCTCTTATTTGAATTAACAAATCGTGACATTTCTCACCCTTGTGTTGATATACAAGTTCTAAAGCATCAGTCCTTGATTTTAATTGCAAAATGAAGAGTGCTTTTCTGTCTTTTTTCTCTCTCCCCATGTTTGTTGATATAATGTGCCTGTTGGACTCAGAGGAATGAAATTCGATCCTTAGCAACGAATGCTTTTGCATTAATAATTGTCCTTTTATCTATGATGATTGATAACTGTAGGCGGAAGAACTTGCTCTGGAAATAGGATTTTGTACTACCAAACACTATGAGATTAGTGGAGGCCTAATGGGGAATGTAGTAGCCACACGCTAAATGAGGTTGGTTCTCAGTTTTTAACAGCATGTTTTCAAAGTTTTTGTTGGGGAAGGACATATTATATATAGGGGTTGATGATTTTTATGTTTAGAATGTTTACTGCAACTCAGGCATTACAAATGATAAGCTAAAAGCCACAAACAATCTGCCTACATGGATGATGAATTTCCATTGTATTATTTTTCGACGGGAGCTTCCTGCCCCAAGAGAATCCTCGATGGAAGAGGAAATGCATGTCAACCACTCAATCAAGAAGTTTGTATTCTTACATGATTTTTATTTTCAAAAAGATCTTAAAACTTGTAATTCTAGTTTTCCTCAGCTAGATTTGTTTATTTAAACCTACAAAATTTTCTAAATCAGTCAGTAAAACTTTACACTGTCATGCACTCTTGTCCACCTCCATGATGGATGTAGGAATTGACATTGCTGCACTCAATCTCATCTTTACAACTTCTCATATGCCCATCATCATATTCTTTTTGCAAATGCTTCTGACAAGGTGCTTGAATTAGTGAACTGTGGCCTCAGATGTTTGGCCAGTTTCAATAAATAGAAGCAGTATGGTGCACTGTTCCTTTGTGAAATCTACCTTTCATCCGTCTTGAGGTTATCTTGGGTGGAAGGAACTATTTTCAATGGTGGCAATTGACGCCGAAGTACCAGAATTAAGGGGGTAACATGGGTCCTCGCATGTGTCATTGAGTTCCATGGTCATTTCGTCTATGAAGGGGGGATTAGAGGGCCGAGGGAGATGTTCCTCAGTTGTTAGCATTTGTAGAGCCTTTGACATTGTTGGTCGAAGTGATGGGATTTCTTGGGTGCACAGAAGGCCCACATGCACTGCTCTCTTAACATCATTCATAACATTGTTATCATGGTGGTTATGCAGCATCAGATTTGGGTCATAAAGCTCCTCCACAGTTCCTGCCTGGAATTTTTTCCACGTCTGTTTTCTCCCACAAAAGAGAGGATTTATGGATAAGTTAAATGACCGGCCTTAAATACTTTATAAATTAAAGACAATAAAAAAGTTCTATGGAAAGCATCTGAAACTTACTAGTATGACTAGACTCTCCGTGTATTCTGAGTTTTTGCCCCTGTTATTCTGCCTTCCTGTAACAATCTCCAACAAAAGCACCCCAAAGCCGTAGACATCTACCTTTTCTGTTAACTGACCATGGGCTAGGTATTCCGGAGCCATGTAACCTCTGCAAATTATTTGAATTCATTGCTTGTTCGAATATTCAAGGACTTTAATTTACATTTAAAGCACTGCAAGATTTCTGAGCCAGCTAACTGTCTTTCGAGCACTTTGGAAATATCTGAAAAAAAGATACTTACAATGTTCCTGCAATGGCTGTGCTGATGTGACTCTTATCGTCTTGGAAAGACCTAGCTAACCCAAAATCAGCAATTTTAGCGCGAAGCCTTGAATCTAACAAGATATTGCTGGCCTTTATATCTCTGTGAATGATTCTGATACTGGAGTTCATATGAAGGTAGGCTAAACCTTCTGCAGTGCCAGTAATTATCTCATATCTCTTCTCCCAGGTCAGCTCCTTGCCTTTGTTCTGATCTGCCACATTTAGATATGCAAAACACCATCAAGTTCCATTTCAGTCAGCATTCCAACTCCGACACAGACTTAGAACAGTGATAATATCAGCAATGCAGTAAGGCAAGTATTCTTTGTTGGTACTCTATTGATAGCATTTTTGCAATATCAGAATTAAGGTTTAAATGTAGATTTATAGCATTTACCGAAGATGAAACGATCGAGACTCCTGTTAGGCAGGAATTCATAGACGAGAAGGCTTTCAGGTCCAGAACAACTGCACCCCAACAACCTGACCAGATTTTTGTGTTCCACACTACTTATCATGTTTACTTCATTGTAGAAATCCGCAGCTCTATGTCTGTTGTTAAAGAAAAGCCTCTTCACTGCAATCTCCCTTCCATCAGGTAAAGCTCCCTGCAATGAACAAATAAAACTTAGACAAACCCTGGTCTAATTTAGTTATTAGAAGAATTTGATTAGTACTAACATATCATAATGAAACTAGTAGAGAACAACCTTGTAAACAGATCCAAATCCTCCTTGTCCAAGCTTGTTGGTGTCGTCAAAAGATCCAGTAGCCTTCTCTAGTGTCGAGTACTTGAAGTTCAAGCTACTGTTATTGAGGGTTCTGGCCAACTTTTGAGCCTCATTAGAACCTGTAAGATGAAGACACAAGCATCCCAGAAGTCAAGGAAAATGTCAAAGATAACCAATCAGTTATAAGTTGTCAGATAATGAGCGTTATATATTTTCCGAAGCAGATAACACACGCTAAGGAAGTTTGTTACCTCTTCTTTTCTTCATTATATATCTGCGTTTCCATATATAAACTCCTATAGTTACTCCAAGTCCTAAAACCACCAGAGAGCTGATAACTGAAACAACTATTATTACAATGCTGCCTGCAGTTCATTCATCCAGATGCATGAATCACGAGGCCAAGTTTATTAGTGTATGAACTTCAAATATAAACATGAACCGCATTCAGTCATAGCAACTTTGCAATACAAGAGAATGCAATTCGTTTACCTCTGGAACTTCCATTCCCAAGTTCGTCGTTGAGAAAATCTATATCCGAGTACCTCATGAAACAGCCAGTATATAGTGCTCTGCCCTCCGACCAAGGCAAACATCCCAATATAGATGCAGTGGCATTCTCCAAGCATGCCCTGCAAGAGCTTGCATTTAATGTCTTCCAGCAATTAGCTAACACATAAGCTGACTCATTTGTGCCCGGAACTGTGAGCTGTACCCGTGCATAACCTTGATTATTTGATGCGCTAGTGACTGCTTGTGAGACAGCCTGCCTTGTCGATTCCGCAAAGGTTGATTTCTTACGCGTTGTATTTCCACAAACAGCCTTATCTCCAGGTCCTAGATATTCTTCATAGAAACTATAATTCTCAGCTCGCATGAAGCAACCATCAAGGTAAATGCGACCCCCATTATAAGGATAGCATTGTGGAAGAATCGTACGTGCCTCGGCATAGCATAGTACACAGTCAAGTAACGACAGGTCCCCATAGCATTGGGCAAGGCCATAGTTAATGTCAGGTCCAGAGCCTGAAACTGCTACTCCAAAGCCTGACGCACGCATCTGTTCACTGATGTTTTCCATTGTGGCAACAAAATTTGGCACGAAGATAGTTGCGTTGTGCTCCAATTGGCGTCCACACATAACTTGGACCGTCTGGGATCTAGGATCTCCGACCACCACCCGTTCACGCAACAAAACATACCCAAAAAAGCAGAAGAAAATCCTTTGGTAAGGGATCGATTGGTTTGCTTTTGTCATCTTTGGCTTCGATTATAGGATTGGCTGTGCAAGGTCGATCAGGTCGTTAGAAAATCTCAAGTCATGACTAAGATCAAAAAGAGTTAGCAAGTCGAGAGTAATGAAAACACAACAAAGACCAGAACTGTCAAAACTATGGATTGAGAAACCACTCGAGAAAGGGAAATGGGCTGAGCATAAATAAGGCGTGGAGTTGTTGCCAGCTTTTTATTTGTGGCACTCTCGAACAGTTTGGAGATCATGGGTTCCTTCATTTTTCAAGTCAAAAAAGGTAGGTACTCTTTTGGTGCCAAACAGCCCAGATGGAGTTTCCTGATTTCACACCTGTTTTTCTTCACCATTTTCACACGATATATCTCACAAGGAAGGAAACAAGATGAAATGAAAAAAACCACCTCAGCCGTACGTCTGCGTGCTGGGCAAGATCCAATGGTACTAGCAAACCGATGCTCATCTTGATTAAAGAGGAATTTGCCGTCAAATTCTTAAATGATCCAGAAGCAGTGTGGGGCATTAATTATCCAAAAAGGCAATGGACCATTCCTACCCCAAGGCCAGCCCCACCCTCTCTTGGATCGCATCCATCCTCTTAAATGTTTTAGCAAGACATTAAGACGGTGACAGCTAGGCTACGCCTAAGCCCATGCCTATACAAAACTACTGATAAAACCTCGAACACGTGGTTGAGTAGTTTGTCTATCTTTTTTTTTGTGAGAGGAACAGAGAAAAAACATAAAAATGTCCCTGATTACACGATTCTGATCCAATATTCCAGCTTCGACAGCTATGTCTGGCAGCCAAATCAAAGTAAGAAGAACTGAAAGAAGGAACGACTACCTTTCTTACAAAAAAATAAAATAAAATGATTCATGTTAATATTGTTTTTCTTGATCATACTAGACTAGCAGGGCGAGATGGGTTTCTAATTAAATTAAGCTTCCTTCCTAGCTACCTCTGCAACGTCAAGTTTTTTTTCTTTTTCTTTTTTTATAGAATTATTAGTCTATGAAAGAAAATAAAAGATAAAAAGACAAGAAATTGTATATATAGATTCGCATGCATACATACACACCTTAATTAGTGTTGTGTAGAGCAGCTGAACTGAGAGATCTTGAGCAATAATGGAGAAAGTCTTAGCTTTATCTGTTTCTAACTTTACAACTGAAGAAGATGAAGATGAAGAAGAAGAAGAATTTTATTATTATCTGAGTAGTTGAATACAAGATTGCCAAGGTAGCGCGCTCAAGTCAAAGTGAAGATACAAACGAGACCAATCTCTCTCTCTATCTCTCTAAAAATTCTAAAGGAAAGGAAGAATAGTGAGAAGGAAGAAGGAGACCGAAAGTCGTTTCAAAAACCAATAAAAAAATATGGCAGAAACGCGGTTCTACACTCTTCAACTCTGTCCTTTGACGGTAAGTAATCCAATATAAATTTCAGCCCTTTTTTTATATCTCAATTTGGCAACTTGAGCTCTACATTCATAATCTGATCAATTGAGCCCAGATGGATTCAAATGTTACTCGATTTCAAAGCAATTGATACCCACCATAAAAAGTTAAAAACCATGGCAAATCATTTCCCTTTCAATTATAGTCTAATGGCAATGAGAGCAGTGTTTTCAGGAGTATATATATTCTTACCAGAGAATGGTTTTGGATGACAACAATATGTCTAGATCTAAGTGCCTTGCTGGATGAATGGATACATAGGAAGGCACTACTTGTCTTGTCATCCATGAGAGCCTGGAAAGAAAGTTAACTGTTGACTTTTGACTCTTCCACTTAAGAGCCGTCACCGCAACGCCATATAAGCCGCATAAATCATAATCATGTTTTGGTGCCATATAACTTGCGGTGGTGTTTTAGTCGTTTCAATAGATTACTTGGAATCTCGACGGAAAACCAACGGAAATTTCTCCATAATCTATCGGAAGGATAATTAGACGAACCGGTGCTTATCTTTTTGCTAGATTCGGGTTTTTATGCACTCGCATCAATCCATTTATTAGAAGAAGAAATTTCCTCATGATTTTTCTTCCTATCCCCCTGCTTTGAAAATATTGACTATTCCAGGGACAAATTGTGGCTATAATCACCACCGTTATGAGTATCGTGACGCTGTCATCACTTGTTGATTCATCACGCGTCATCATCACCGTCAATAAACTTCTAGTCCCCCCTCTGCATACTCGACAATTTATAAATTATAAATGCATCCTTTAATTTTTTTCAACGTTGAAAACAACCTCAGCCTTCGGGCGTTGTACACCGAAAAATCTCAAGCTAACCATATTTGACTTCACACTGACACGTTTGTTTTATTCTTTCCTTTCTTCTTTTTTTTGTTTCTTTAATTTACTCTGATATTTTCTTACAATGATCAATCGAGCACAGCTAACAGAATTAAATGTGGGTGCTTCAAAAGTTATTACATTAGTTGCCTTAAAATCTTGAACATCCCGTTTCAGGTGAAACCTGTTTTTCATTAAAAATAATTTTTATTATTTTTTTAATTTTAAATTGTTTTCATATACTGGTATAAAAAAATGAAAATTTAAAAATAAAAAAAAAATACTTTAAGGCATTGTTCACTAAATTGCACAATGAAGAGCAATGGATTCTTTCGAATGTGGCCATCAAAATGGGGGAAGAGGAGAAGACAATCTTATTCAGTGTAAAGTGCTAAACAGATCAATCTGATTTCTATACAACAAAAAGAAAATCATAAACGTATAATTTTATAGAATGGCTGCTTTATATGATATCAACATGGAAAACCATTTCTGTTTAATTGTTTCAGTATATTTGCCTGTTCCCAGTAAAAAGGCCCTCACAACTCAAGAAGGGACACGCAGGGGAAGAATTCTATCAAGTTATATGAGGTCAACTGGAGCAACCAAGTTTCAAACTGTCAGAACTGCCCAAGGATGTCATCTGGGCTCGATCCAGCTTTGTGTCATGTTATTCCCTGAAGAGCGGGTAGAAGACTCAGGCTGCCTCAATGGGCTGCTGTCCGTAGTAGCAGGACTGAGAAATGGTGGTTGTGTTGGCTGAGGAATTTCATGGTTGTCATTAATCATTTTAACAATGATCGACATAGATGGACGCAGCTCTGGCGAAGCTTGTACACAAAGTAGGCCTATTTGAAGTAATCGCGATGCTTCGTCTTCTTGAAAATTTCCTTCTAGGACTGGATCAACAGCTTCACATAGTCTACCATTTCCATACAGGCTCCATACCTTTTCGAAAGAGCAAAAAGAAAAGGGCAAAAGGTGAGCATTTACCAGTGCAGAATACATTTACTCATCCCATATGAGAAAAAGAATCACCTTTTGTAGGATAGATCGTGAATCTTGAGGGACGGAATTTTTCCCTTTTCCGCTGACAACCTCAATCACAAGAACTCCAAAACTGTAAACGTCAACCTTCTCGGTCAGTTTTCCACGAACAACATACTCTGGGGCCATGTAACCTCTGCAACAATTTAATTAATGATCTTAGTGATTCGACATGTAAATATGAATAGCATCTCTCTCTCTATTATATATCAGGTATGTGAGCCAGATGCATCAGTAAATGTAAACCTTATTAATTTGGGGATGGATAGAAACTGTTAGCTGATAATAAAACTTGAATATAGAAGCTGTTGGCCATAAGTAATAATAGATCCCTTTTCTTACCATTGCACTACGTTTTAGCACTGTGAAACAAAATGTTAAGCTTATAGGAGATGGAAAAAAAATACTGTAATGTATATTATATAGCAAAAAAAGTAGTAGATCATTGACATCCTTTTCGCCACGACTTATACTTGTGTAATTTCTCAGATGAAGTGAGAATAATTACAAGAAGAAACACCCTGTGAAGGAGGACTCATAAACATAATTGAAGGAAGCATTTATCTTACAATGTGCCAGCAATTGCCGTGCTGATGTGAGACTTATCTTCTGGAAATAGCCTAGCAAGTCCAAAATCAGCTATTTTTGGGTTAAAATCCTCATCGAGCAGAACATTGCTCAGTTTAATGTCTCTATGTATGATTCTCAACTCTGATTCCTCATGAAGATAGGCTAAGCCCTCAGCTGTACCCAATATGATGTTAAACCTCATTGCCCATGATAATGGTCGGAGATTCGTTTTGGCTGAAGCAGATTAAATGAAAACTCCTCAGTAAGAATGCTTACAAATATGAGACCAATGTTAGCATTTAAAGATGAGATAACAACCAGAGAAGTAATCGTGAAGGCTTTGATTTGGCACATATTCATAAACAAGAAGGCTTTCTGGTCCTGTAATGCTACATCCCAACAACTTCGCAAGATTCTTATGTTGAATGCCACTGATCAAATTCACTTCGTTAAAGAAGTGATCCACCCATTGCCTTGTGTTGAATAGAAGCCTCTTTATAGCAACAGTAGTCCCATCCGACAACGTTCCCTACTTGATTAGAAAGAAAGAAAGAAAAAGAGAGTGAATGTGCTTAATTAATTCCACAAGTAAGGATCATTTGGCTACCTGCAAATGAATAAAAGCTAATATAAGACTTTACTTTGTAAACTGATCCAGATCCTCCTTGTCCCAGTTTGTTTGAAAGGTGGAAGTAATTTGTAGCTTTTTCAAGAGATTCATATGAGAAATTGAGCTTGGACTTGTTCACTGTGACCAGTAAAGCACCAAGTTCCTTCCTTGCTGTACAAATACAAGATCAGAGAAGTATGTTAAACTTCATGTTGATAATCAGAATCGAAAGAAAATGAAAATCTAGATAGTCATTAGTACTTGCCTCTCCTCTTTTCCACGACTCTCCTCCTCACAAAGAAAACAGTTGTTGCAATCATCAAAGCAACAGCCACACTGGCAGATGTCACAGCCAGAATAACCGTCAAGCGGCCCCGACCTAATAAGCACCACGGTGATACGAATGTCAATGCAGGAGTCAAGTTATAGCTATAGATTTGTCTTGTGATGCTCAACTAGGTTCAGGCAAGATGCACTAACTTTTCTAAAATGATCTTGTGTCTTCCATCAATGATTACAGCAAATTACAAACCTCAATTGATTGATTTAACTATCCAATTTACAGTTTATAAGAAGCCCAAAATGAACATAATCTTTTGAATTTAATTATCAAACCTGCAAATGCTGATTATCAGCAATAACCATACCGTAATTGATAGTATATTACGAAGAAAAACAACGAAAATTAGCAGCAAATAGAAAAAGACGAGCAGAATTGAAGAAGAGCCATCTCACTTTTATTTCTTCCGATTGGAGAGGTTGAATTATCATAAAATTTATGAGTTGAGTATCTCAAGTAACAACCAGCATTCAAAGCTCTGCCTTCTTCCTTTGGAGTACATGAACCAATCTTAGACACAGCATTTGTTAAACAAGTCTCACAAGCACTTCCATTCACAAACTCCCAGCACTGAGCCAACCCAAAAACTGAAACATTCCCTCTATCCACAGACCCAACATAGAACCCATCATTCTTTGGAGCTGATACACTCAAATTCCTCACTAACTCCAAAACATTAGCGCTGAAAACAGTCTTATTACCACCACTGAAATCCGCACTTGCACAAATAGTCTTATCTTGTGTACTCAATGTCTCGTTAAAGAAATCATAATCATCGTACCTTAAATAGCACCCATCATAGAAAAGTCTACCTCCACGAATGGCTCGCTGGAAAGGGAGGCACCTCAAAACCTGAGTCTTGCACTGAGCAAAACAGAGGTTGCAATCTGTTCCATCAAGATCTTTCATGCACTCACCGAAAGCATAAACTGTAGTGCTTCCCGTCCCATTAATAACAGCTGCATATTTTTGTCTCAAAATCAGCGGTGTCACTGCGTCCAACGCTGCCAAGAAGTTTGCAACGAAGGTTTGCCTCTCTGGCATCGTTGCTGTTCTGTTTGTGCATATTAGAGCTGCCTGGGTAGCTCTTGGATCAGACAGAGAAAGATTTACAAAGAAACATAGAAAAGAAAGCAGAATTAAGAACGAATGATGCATTTAAAGCAATAAAGGAGGAATTAAGCGAAATTAAAATCAGAGAGAAAATAAAACGAAGACGGGTAAGAGACGACAATTTGATGAGGTATCATCCCATTCAAGAAGTGGATTTTCAACGGTGGAGACGTAAACGCGTGATACGGCTGAAAGGGAAACGGTAGAACTAGAAGCCATACCTGCGTCAACTCCTGTCTCTCGCTGAACAGAGAGAGATAGAGACAAGCCGCAAGAATTTCGGTTTCTGAGTTCTGACAAGGAAGTCAATGGTTAGAAAGAGGAGATATGTTCGCAGAAAGTACAAACCGATTGTTGAGTTTATAACTAATTTCGATTTGTACCTCGATGTGCAAAACTTTTCAATTTGTCGTGATTAGTCCGTGTTTGGTATTAGCAGATATTTTTAAAAATATTTTTTTAGATGTTTTATTTTTTTCCATGATTAAATTAAAATTATTAAAAATATATAAATTTAATATTTTTTTAAGACAAATTTACTTTTAAAAAAATCCAAAAAATAAAAGATACTACGCTTTTAAATATCTAAATAAAATAGAAATCAGACCATTTCCAATTGATTCAAGGTAACACGAGAAAAAAAAATTATTTCATTTCTTTTTCATATGTTTTTTTTTCCTAAGGTGATTTATTTTTTATTGACACCAAACCTTAAGTATTAAGTTGCTTTGAAAACCAAGTCTCTCTCTCTTTTTTTATTATTATTATCTCTTAAGAACATGGGGGCGAAGTCGGTGGATCTAAACCGACCGTTGGATTTTTTTTCTTTTAAAAATTGACCATCAGACCAATACCCCTTGGCTTGCATTAATATTATATTATAGTTAAAAATTTACTCTAAAAAATAAAAGGAAAATATTGTTTCACATGCTATTCATTGCCGTGTTGTTTTATCTAATTATTATAAATTACTATAGGTCTAAATTAATGGTCAATTAAAGCATATTTAATATA
>Ga0325404_1004059_pt1 | contig 15603 bp, 4 predicted proteins | sample PopdelMetagenome_18_FD_205664 | JGI IMG/M metagenome (GOLD analysis project Ga0325404, IMG submission 205664) | Populus deltoides microbial communities from Bellville, Georgia, United States - Xylem-Control-R1 | ecosystem: Host-associated > Plants > Phyllosphere > Stem > Wood/Secondary xylem... | reverse complement strand
GGCGCTTGCGTAATTTGGACTTATCCGTATCAGTTGCAAGACAATTTATTACATCACCCACGTGAAAATTGACAGAAGCTCTCCTAACGGCCACACATGGCCTGCTTCACCTCTAACATTCTGCAGCAAAAGCATGTACTCTCAATCACTCTCTGTAAGTATCCATCGCCATCTCTTCATGCTTGCAAATTTCACTTTTTATCTCACATTCCTGGTTCCGCACCTCCCAAGCACGCACCGCTTCTTGTAGCTACAACACTTGCTAGTAACATACTACATGCAAAGTTATCTGCAACTGACCATGATAGTCCAACCAAAACCATTAATTCAAGAACCAGAAAGGAAAATAATGCATTGGGGTTCCCTTCTTCAAGAAGAATAGCTAAAAGGGTAGAGAGAAAACATGTCAAAAACCTTACTACTTCTGTAGTTGACGAGAAGACTGAGAAGCGGTTTTCGAAGGATAGAAATACAAGAAAGAATATGGGTTTTAGAGAAAGTACAGGAATGGGTTCTGAGAATTGTACTAAAGATGGGAAAAAGGGCATTAGATTTTTGGCAACTATGGACAGTCAAGGAGTATGTGGTGAAATGGAGAGTAGAACAAAAAACGGTAGTGATATTCAAGTTATTAAAGTGGACAAAATTGGAAAAAGGTCTAAACAAGACAAGGTTGATTCATCAGAACTCAAGTTACGAGTTAGGTTGGATATGTGCTCGAAAAGAGGAGATGTGATAGCTGCAATTCAATTATATGATTTAGCTCAGAGAGAAGGAATCAAGATGGGGCAGTATCATTATGCTGTACTTTTGTATCTTTGTTCCTCTGCTGCTGTTGGTGGTGTTCAACCAGCTAAAAGCGGGAGTGAGAGTGGTAGGCGAGCCATCGATTCATTAGATGTGTCTAATGAAGTTTCGAATGTAAAATTTCAGGAGTTGAGTGAATTAAGGGATGAGAATGATAGAAAAGTTGGTGCTACTGAATTGCATATTCGTGTTTCCAACAATAGGAAGAAATTAGTCGATGCTGATAGAGAACCTGGAAGTATAGCTGAAATGGAGTTGAATCATGGCAGTACGTTTGGTAATTTAGATGACAAGGAAAGTTTGGTCCAGTTTTTCAATGAGTGTAACAAGCTAAACTTTCAACACTTGGATGGACGGCCTTCACATGGAAAGGATAAAGATGTCAATATGCATGGCAATCATGAAATTCAGTTCAGCGAAGATATCAAGAAGTATGCACTTCAAAGGGGCTGTGAGATCTTTGAGAAAATGTGCAAGGAAAAGGTCCCAATAAATGAAGCAACCTTGACAGCTGTGGCAAGAATGGCGATGTCAATTGGTAATGGTGATCTGGCCTTTGAAATGGTGAAACAGATGGACGCATTGGGGATAAATCCTAAATTGCGGTCCTATGGACCTGCTCTATCTGTGTTTTGCAGTAGTGGAGACATCGAAAAAGCATTTTATGTAGAGAAGCACATGTTGGAACATGGTGTTTATCCAGAGGAGCCTGAATTGAAGGCACTCTTAAGAGTAAGTGTAGAAGGTGGTAAAGGTGACAAGGTTTATTATTTGCTGCATAAACTACGAAGAATTGTAAGGAGGGTCTCACCCTCTACTGCAGGCATAATTGTTAGATGGTTTAACAGCAAGGCAGCTTCAAGAGTGGGAAAAACAAAATGGGACGTTAAAGAAGCAATTGAAAATGGAGGTGGAGGTTGGCATGGGCAAGGTTGGCTGGGTAAGGGAAAGTGGACCGTTTCTTGTACATCTGTTGGGCTGGATGGAATTTGCAAGTACTGTGGACAGAAATTGACCACAATTGACCTTGATGCTGTTGAAACAGAGAAATTTGCCGAATCAGTTGCTTCTATTGCCATAAAACGTGACAGAGATTCAAGCTTTCAAAGATTTCAAGTATGTTAAACCCCTGAGTATTGCTTATAACATTGTTATGGTAAGATGAATGGGATAAGGAGTACTTTCATTTGTAATCATTGTTGCTTTTTGCAGAAATGGCTTGATTACTATGGACCTTTTGAAGCAGTGATAGACGGAGCAAATGTTGGTATTTACAACCAGGGAAGGTTCATGCCATCAAAGGTATACTGTCAGTCGGCTTAGATGGACAAGACTAACAAGGAATTCAACAATCTATTTTTTCTGTTGATTGGTTTAGTGGCTGGCTGCAGATCAACGCTGTTGTTAATGGTATACGTCAGAAGCTTCCTTCAAAAAAATGGCCACTCATTGTTCTGCATAACAAGCGAATCACTGGACGCAAGATGGATGGACCGGTAAATAAAGCTTTCATTGAAAAGTGGAAAAATGCTGATGCACTTTATGCAACACCCACTGGATCAAATGATGATTGGTGAGGGCTTTATGCACAGGAATAGTCAAATAATTTTACCATACACAAGTTATCTTCTGCTGAAAATTTCTTTAAATATGCAAATAGCATATGAAGTACTGGAGGTAAATAACCTGTGATTCAGGTACTGGTTGTATGCAGCTATAAAGTTCAAGTGTTTAATTGTGACCAATGACGAGATGAGAGACCATACATTTCATCTTCTAGGAAACGACTTCTTCCCTAGATGGAAAGAAAGGCATCAGGTAAGTAGAGTTCCTCAGAAGTTCACCACTGTTAACCAGCCCCTCCTTGTGTTGTAAATGTGATTGCTTCCACAATCTATCTTTCTGGTTCAAATGTTGTTTTTGCAAGTATTAAGGACTCGATATCGCATGTTGTGATTTGCCACCGGTGATGCTCCGTTTTCTTATATCATAACATTGCAACTTTTCTTCCTAAGGTGCATTTCAGATTTACTGATGCCGGTCCAGATTTTGACATGCCTCCGCCTTGCTCTGTTGTAATTCAGGTGAGAGAACTAATGAGCTCTTTGCCAAATATTTTCCGATCTATGTGAATATGAAGAGTAAAAGAACAAAAACTAGTGTCTATTTATGCTATCCTGCAATGTAAGTGTCATATACTGAAAGTTGGTGAGTTAAATGTGTTGTGTTTCTCTAAACATGTGTAGATAGCGGAAAAATAAATATAAAAATAAAGACTGGGTTATCACAAACCACAAGTCATACAAGTGTCCGATCTCTAACCGTAATCCACACGAACCACCACTGAAAAATCTCATAAGTCTTTTTAGGAGGGAGAGATTGTTGTTCCTGAGAGTGCTAACTATTTTCTTTTGTGTTTTAGGTGTTTATATATTGTACTCTTTTTATTCTTTTCTTCTTTATGCTTAGAAAATAAGAGGTATAATATTTGATTTATAGAAAAATCTAAAAACTCTATAAATGATAAAATATCAATTTGCCTCTTAAATAATATCACATATATTATTTTAGGTTAATTTTAGAAATTTATTCAATCAAGTCCTTACTTGATTGTTTCTAGGTCTAGAATTGTAATCCTCTGTATTAATTATATTTTAGTCCTTAATGTCTAAAATTTATTTACAATCAAGTCATGCTTGATTAATAATCTCTTTTTAATCTTTGACAAATGATTTTTATGTATATGATCCATTAGGTTCCCTAATAAATTGGTTCAAATATAATTTATAATTCTAAATAAAATAAGATTAAATAAATTAAACAATTTAATTTATTATCAATTCAATAATTGATTGATTTATATTTGAAGATCAAGTACAATATCTAGCAACCTGTCATGATCCCTCAAATATTAGAAAAGTTATAAGTGATTTGACTTAACTTTTTAGTGACTAGTTTTTCCGTGTATTTATTATCCCTTTATCATGAATGTTTCAATTTAAACATTATAACATAAAATATATCTATTTTGTTAAATCGTTTTAGTTCTCAACATTATTGAAATTATTTTCAAAACACATTCCTCATTGTTCAAGGATTTTACAATCAATACTATTTGAGAACAAATGGAATATTTTCTTTAATTCATCTAAGGTGATAAATCTTTTCTTGATTACTTAAATACCTTTATATAGTTTATGTTATACCTAATATTTGCTCATTTGTTACTTGATTTGAACAATATGTGGTCAGGATCAAATCATAATATTTGCTCATTTGTTACTTGATTTGAACAATATGTGGTCAGATCAAATCATAACACTTTCTATAAAAGATAACATAATGATTTGAAGTTTAAGGATCACTTACATAACTATCATGAGAACCTTTCCATAGATATAAATGAACTCTACCTATGAAATTTTATTGTCGTTAGAGGCATGTCATCTAACTAGAAAAGAACATAATATGCACAACTCTAATTAATGTTCAATTTTAATAGAACATTGTCCATAAATATTTAAAAACAATGCTTTGATGCAATAAGAATCTCATAATTATAATTTTATAATTTTATTTGTAAAATATTTTTTGTCCCATGAATTTTATCTTTATTTTATATTTATTAATTAAATATTGGATTCATTAATTAAATATAAATTATTATAAATTATTATTAAAGATAATGAAAGTTTTTATTAATAATAAATATGTTTTATATGAATAAGAAAATGCTTCATATAAGTAACTGAGGTATATTCACTAACAAAATAGTCTGTCATGTGCGCTTGGTATAAAAACATTTAACAGGAATCAGAAAAAGGTCACTGGCATATTCCAATTGAGACAGAAGGCGAAGGCGAAGGCGAAGCAGAAAGAGAATGGTTATGCATTACACGGGCTAACTCGCGAACAACAAGACATTCTATCACCACCACGCCTGGAGGTATGACAACTTTACAAACCAATCATTTAATGGTTTCAAATCCAAATATTTCTGTTGCTGAAATGTTTTTTTTTTTGCCTTTGAGTTCTAGACACACATTTAAGTGCTTAGCTGTCCTAAGGTTCACTTGATTAGAAAATATACTTGTGATAACGGGAAAAACCAGGCACATTTCGAGTGGCTTTTCTCACTATGGAATGTCCAAATACCACCAAGCATGCAGAGGAAACTTTTGGCCAAGTATTTGGCAATGCTCCTCCACATAGCTTTAATGAAAGAACGCCTGTATTTAAGACCTAAAGAAAGGCACCTGTATTGGTGATGGATGTCAAGGCTCTGGTTTTACAGCCAGGCTTAGAATCATACATAATGTATGCTGAGCATTTCTAACGTAGATGAAAACAACATAAGAACAACAGCACAGCAGGCATATAGATACAAGATTTTAAAAGAAAATCACATGAAAACTATATTTCATAATTTTATCACTCTATATTTTTTTTCATTCTTTTAAAATACAAGCTAAACGATTCTATTCATCCAAGGAAAAAAGTCTTAAATAAAACTAGAAAAGTTCTATATTTGGGAAAATTTCTTACATCATTCTCCCTCCAGTTATAAGCATTTGACCTGGCCAAATTCTTGTTACATTTTCATTCATTTAACTTGTGTTTCCACTGCTCATCTGCCTGATCGCTAATACAATATAAAGCTACTGAAGTCTTGAACCTTTCCAAATAAAAAAGTTTTCACAAGTTTTATTATCTATGATTGATTTTATTTATTTTTATTTTGCATCACTTGTCAAAGCCAAGTCAATGCATATTGAATTATCATATTCATTAATAACATCCTCAGTTCCCCTGTATTGAATAGGATCACAGTCTGTTGGACATGGTAAGAAGCAAGCAAGGTCCTCCATGCAGACTAGAGTTGCGATAAAGCCAGATCGCTTAAAACATAACATCCCCGACAACATACGAAAGCCACCTCAAGACTACAAGAATCTCAAAAATATTCTTGCAGCATCAGGGTTCCCAGATCATCGCACTGTTCTATCAGAAATTGAGACAGCAGAGGAACTTGGAGACACTGTTATTGACTTCCAGATATAAAGTTAATGGCTCTCTCATTGATCTTCAACAATTCAAATATTCTTCAATAATCTTGAAGCACGGATCATGTAGCTGCAAGTAGCTGGCCATACCACATTGCGGCAAAGCGCTCTTCTCCAGCGGGTTGCTTCATCAAATTTTACCAATCAAAGTGCAGCCATTTATATTAATTGATTGGTTAATTGAGTAACTGATAAATTCTTGAATGACCCTTTGGATTTCTCAAAGCTATTAATGCATTTACTTGCAACAGTTTTTTTTTCTTAAAAAATTGAAATTCTTCCGGGTGGACAATCTTAGGTAGACAGGCACATGCCTAATATGTTAGTTAGGTTCTCGGAATTGCTATAACTAGGTTAATGCATGTGTTATGCTACAGGTATTAGTTAAAAAAAATGGAACATAAAAAAGACTGTCGGAGCTCCATGAAACTTTTAGTATTGATATTAAACTTGATTTCTAAAACTTTTGACACAAGTTTTTTTAAATTAAGTTGTGTGGAAGTTCTCTTGAAGTGATTCAATAGATTTACTGAGCTCAAAAGCAATAAAAATGATTGGTAAAAACATGGTTTTACTTTCTAAAAAAATCAAGATAATATATTGAATTGACCTGGTCTCGTGGCTTAACTTGTAAAATCTACGACTAGGGTTTTGGATCCCATTAGACTTATTAATTTTTATAAAAAATATTTTTGAGTTAATTATATGATATAAAAAGTAGACGCTTGCAAAATTAGGTACTAATCAAATATCATGACCTTTATTTAAGACTATAATAACCGCATAAAAAGCAAACTAAAATAAATCATGAAGATCAATTAAAAATCAATCAAATGTTAAGTGATGAAATTAAAAGAAAAAATCAATAAAAATGTCGTAACTCAATTTTGACCTCCTCATTTCGATTATAATTAAAATATATTTATAAAAAATAAAAAAAAATATTTTCAATGCAATTTGACAAAGTTCTAGTAAATTTGTAATTCTTAACTATTTCTCTATTATTTTTATATTAATGAATTTAAAAAAAACAAAAAAAATTGTGAGATAAACGATAATCAATCAAGGAGAGAGGGACCAAAATAAACAAAAGTTTTGACCATTACTCCAAGCAACTAGTGGTGTGACTTTAAAAAATAATTTAAGATGACATTTTATTTTATAAAAAAAATATTGAGATGTTGACATAAAACATATGTAAAATGGATATACAAATACACACATAACAAAAGAGATTTAATAACCAAATACTAGAAATACAATCATATCATTTAGTACATTTCAATATGAAATTATTAACACAATTTTAAGTATTCATAGTACATAAAATAAGTACCTAACAAAATTATAAATAGTGAAACGACACGATCAGTGCTAACCCGCTTCGTGACATAGACCAGCAACATATATATCATTATAAGAGTTATTAGTCGTCAAGAAGACTTATGTTCATGATTTTTCATGAGGAAAATGAATCATTATGTTTATGAGCACTTTTAACACTCTTGCTCAAAACATTCAACTCAATTTCAATAATACCTCAACTCATATGACAATACTCGTGTTCATCATTGCAACTAAAATAACATTACAAAATTAACAATATGTATGTGGTTTCCATAAAGGAAAGAGAACAATATGTTATTCAAAATTCTTTTAACATTGATTACATCATATACATATTGAATTACGCACTAGCTGTCGTGGTGTCTAAGTTTATATTTGTCACTTTCAATGCTAACTTTACGATGAATTACGTAATACATTTAAATCTAAGGTTGTCAATTATACGTCACTACGTAGCAACTCATTTTCTCAATTTTTTATTCCCTAATCAATAATTAATATTTCATTTTCTTAGTTACTGATTTTGGGTACAATCCTTGAAGTAACCACATGTATTAATCTCATGTTTACACATTCCATCACCGCTTAACATAATTTATTTATAACATTACCATATTTTCTATTTTCTAGGTGTCACAATTTTTTATTACATTATCACCCTATTAGCATTTGCTTTGACTTAGTAGTACATCAAACGATATCAAATCTTAAGTTGTCAATCAACCACCCTATCATATACACTTTTAAGTGTTGATTAATTGTCTTACACAATGGTTTTCATTATACAATCAAGGATAGTTTCAATGGTTTTCATTATTTGAAAACAACAACACCATGGTTTCCATTCATTGGAAACAACAACACAATGGTCTCCATTAAAAAATAAAGACAACTACATGAATATTCTTTTTATTAGGAACAACTAGGAAGTAACTTTTATTGCTTGTGATTTAATTTAAATGACTTATCAACTTAAATAGAAGCATATAGAAAGGAGAACCTACATCATCATTCGATGATTAACCAAATTATACTTCACTTCCTGGTCATCATTCTTTTGGGCAACTAAGCATCAAAAGTTGTCATATCCTTAGTCATCAATATTGCGGTCATTAAGTATTATTCATTTCTTATCCTTAGTCATCAATACTATGGTTACTAAGTATCATTCCATATCTTATCCTTAGTCATCGACACTGCAGCCACTAAGTGTCATTCCTTTCTCATCCTTAGTTGCTGATACTATGGTTATTATTCGGTCACCCCCTCGCAGATGTCAATAATTCTGACAACCCATTTGATTGCCAACAAATCTGGCTATTAATAAGTTTCTACCAAGTCTATTTTTACTTCACATCTTTATGCAACTTTATGCCGCATTATTTTATTTGAGTTATGTTCAACAAACAACTGATGACATGTATTATATGGTTTAGGAATCCTTGTACATATAGAATTCTTCCATATATAAACTATTCATTCCTAACTATAATCATGTATATTGTTTTTTAAACATTAATTCTGATTGTGAATAACCCATTATACTTTTTATTTCATCGTATCAGCAAATGTTTTCAAATGAGATGGTTTGCATTACTCATTATTGGTGATCCTAGTATGAACCTCATTAACCGGAGTTAACCTTATCCCTTACTACTAGTTATCCAATATGGATATTATTAGCCAAAGCTAATCTTTGATGCTTATTCTCAGCTATCCATCATGGATGCCATTAGCCAAAGCTAATCCGATCATTCATTCCTAGCTATCTAACATGGATACCATTAGTCAAAGCTAAACTTAACATTTTTTACAATTCATGAATAAATTAAGCAATTGAATTTGGATAACAATACTATACAAGAGTACTTTGAGAATTTAATAGAATTAGATGAATTGGAAATTACCTACCGAATTTAACTATTTCATCAAATTTCTCATGCACAATCTCATCCCATTCCAAACATTTACCATGCCCATACAATCTACATTCATTGTCTCATCGTATCTAATATAAACTCACAATCACATTAACACAAAGTTTTCATCGTATCCAATTCCATTCACAAGAACATTGGTACATAATTCCATAAAATATAATATCAATTCACAATTACATCATAACATAGAATTTCTGAATTTCATAAATTAAAATTGTATTAATTCTAAAAAGATAAGGTGTTAAGCATCCATCTCGATCATGTGCATGTGTTGCTTCTCCCTACTACTATCTGATCCCCTCAGCCTCTCTTATACCACTAAGGATACATTTATCATCAACAATGCGACCAACATTAACATTTTATTTCAATTCTCATTTAATCATCATTTTTATTCAAACCATTAGCAAGGAAAATCCTTAAAATTCCTTACACATACATATTTTCCATGTTCATAATTATTCTTATCAATCCAAATGTTAGAACCCTCAATCAATAACAAATTCCAAGTAAGAAGAGACTGATAAACATTGTTTGGTGTTTTAATCATAACTAAAGTTTCAAAACTCTTTTCTTAGCATGGTTTATCTCTATGGAAAGAGAATAAATAGGGCTACAACTTTCATGATCGACATAACACCTAGTTTTGCCATCTATATGTCTAAACTCACTCATTACAGTATCATAAAAAAATTATTCAATACTATGTCATCCTGGAACCTTACTCTGTGTTTTACTCATATATGGAGTTATACAACTCCAAATAAGTCAAGTGACCTTGCGCAAGGATTTATAATTAATACTATTTAAGAATAGATGAAATATCTTTTTCTAATTCACCTAGGGTGATGAATCATCTCTTGATTACTTAAATATCTTCATATAGTTTGTGTTATACCCAACATCTTCTTATTTGTTACCCTTGATCAAGACAACGTGTAGCAGGATCAAAACATAACACTTCTTATATAAGATAACTTAGAGATCTCAAGTCTAATAATCATTTACACAACCATTATATGAGCCTTTTCATATACACATGTGATCTCTCTATATGGAATTCTTATGCAAATTAGTTTAGTATACGTATAATTCAATAAGCACCAACATATTAGTTTTAGGTATCTCTCATACCTTAACTTATGAGAACAACTACTTACTTTCATAAAAGAAAGAACATAATATATATGAGTCTTAACAACTCTAATTAATGTCCAGTCTTAATAGAGCATTGACTAAGAATATTAGGAACAATGCTTTGATGCAATAAGAATCATATAATTATAATAACTTTATAATTTTCTTTACAAAGCATTTTTGCCTCAATGACTTTATTTTTATTTTAAATTCATTAATCAAATATTAGATAAATATTAAAGATTAATAAGCCCTTATTAATAAATTAAATATATTTACATAAACAAAGCCAATAACACGTGTAATGAACCGATTAGTTACAAAGTCAATACCCTTACAAGTTGAACTTTCAACTCTCCTAAACAAACATGTGTAAAAGATTTTTTAGCCTCTTAGATGAAAACAATACAGAAAAAAAAATCAAACTATATCATTTGAGCTAAAACTCCAATACTTATAAAAATATCTAACAATTACAAATATTTTTGACAAAAAAAAAACAATTATTGCTAGTGAGGATACGATGTAACATAGTGATAGGGTTACAGCTCACCAAAGCACTTCTAAATAATAATAGTAGGAGAAAACAGTTAGTCTTTAACCCAAAAAAATATTTAAGAAATAAATACATTGATTAATTTGTCATTTGAAACATAGTAATAGAACTCAACACGATAGTTAACCCAGCCCAAGACTTATATCATGGATTAGATTGGTAGATTTACTATTCAATCCAAAGTATATGTATTTCAAATTTGATGCTAGATTGACAAATCACCAGCTCATTAGTTAGGAATGGACATGATATAGAACCATGATTCTAATTTAATTAATTAATGATATAGGGATAAAATTTCTTGAACTCCCTACGTGATCCTCCATCAACCAATTATTTTTAGCTCAACCAATTATTTTTAGCTAAAATAAGTACCCAATTGCTTATTTTATTTTTTTAAAAAAGGTTGATTTTAAAGATAAAAAACCAAAGTGAAAAATATAGAGAAAATAGGTGGCCAACTTCGCATTTTATTTGAAAAGTTTAATTTGGTCTCCTATCTTTTTTAAGTTAATAGGTGATTGGTCTATTTAGTTGTCAGAAATTTAATTTTGGTGCCAAAATTTATTTTCTTTATTTTTAGTCTATTTTTTTTGTGAGAGGTGAGAGAAACTTGCTAGATTCTGATATAGAGAGAGAAAGTCACCATTAAAGTGTATTCCGACTATAAAAATAATCAATTTTGGTGTCAATGAGTTTCATTTGTTGAGGGGAGTTTCACCTAGGTGTTTTTTTTCATCTTTTGCTAGGATGAGGTAAATTTGACCGAGAGAAGATTTTTGGGTTCTGGTTAATTTTGGATTTTTTAGTTGTTTTTTGGGTTGCTTTAGGTCATGAATAAATTTATCAAGATGTTTAAAATATTTTGGATGAAAATGGGTTGAAACGAGTTTTTTAACCAAAAAAATGGAAGCCTCCCTTTTTTGGCGACCTGTGGTGGCTTGATTCATCAAACAACCAATGATCACCAAGTTTTTTTTTTTAAAAAAAAACTAGGGTAGATGATTGGTCATTCGTCCCTTTAAAAAATAAAAAAATAAAGCCAGGTCCAAGCATGGTGGCTGGGCTAGAAGGCCCACGTGCTTAGGATTTTTTGTCATTTATTTTTATTATTTTTATTTTGTTATTTTATATTTGGGTAAAAAAAATTAATAAAAAATCATTGAACCTAGTTGAGTTTATAAGTTGAATCGTATATTTGACGGGTTAATTCACAACATCCATGCTATTATTTATTTATTTTTATTTGTTTAAAGCACTTTTTACTCCTCAGTTTTAAAAAAAATACAATATCACTGATTGTCATCAATAATATATATTTTTTATTTAACTAGAAATTAAAAGGATATAATTTCACTATTTGCTATCAATGATCTACTTTTGCTATATTAGTTCCACACATTTATCATGGGTTTTTTTTAAAAAAAATACTTTATAAAAAAAATTCTCATTCACTTTATTGTTATATAATTAAATAAAAAATAATTTCTAATATAAAAAATTTATTAAATTCAATTAATTAGATGATTTGCATTATGAGTTTGCTTGGTTGATTTGAGTTCATTTAAAATTTATTTTAATTAAGTGGTGCTTTTTATCAATTTTATTCTTTGATTTAAGTTAATTGGAGATTAAGCTTTTTAAATTATTATTTTTTTAGATTATCTTTGCATGTTTCACAAGTTAATTTAGATTAATTCAAGTAGATGGAATGTATTTTCAATATTGATTAACATTCCACTTATTTTAAATTCATGGTTAGAATTTATTTTTAAAAAAAATATATTATTAATATTTAAATATTTTTTTCTGGTATTTAAAATCTTTTTTGCTATGTTTTCTTGATGGAACACGGTTAAATAGTTAGAATATTTCTATTTCTAGATTTTGTAGAAAAATTAATTAATTATTTTTTTAAGAACAAAACAAAGAAAAAAGGCAAACGCTTCCCTCCCCTGCCTTTGATAGATAGATAGATTGATTGATTTTGAATTCAAAAGAAACTCTTTCCAAAATAAATCCAAACCTTATTAGAGTAGAGTAGAATCTAGATACATACTACTCCATCCATCTATCGATAAATCGGAAACCGGTGTCGTTTTCGATTACAAGTGATGGGAGAGGAGAAATCGGCGATCGTGATGGCGTGTAGAGATCGAGAGCTTCTCATACCGGTCGCTGACTCCCCCGATGTTGAAGTCGCTTCCAAACCCTCTTCTTCTTCTTCCTCATCATCGCATCACTCAGGACGCGAGGTTTAATTAAATTCTCTCCCTCTCGCCTTTTTAGGGCCTTTTTAAAAAAAAAATAAAAAAAATCATCTGTTTAGTTTTGTTTGGTGGAGTTAATTGTTATTATCATTATTATTGTTCTTCTTGTAATTGAAACTCCAAGTCTGCTAAATATAAGTTTAGTTTGAGCTTAATAATAATTCACTCGATTGCTGATTTTTTAAATTTGATATTTGAGGAAATAAGTTATCAATTGTTTTTCAGTTTTGGGCTATATATATATATATATATATATATATTACACACACACACACACAGAGCTTTAATGGTTAATTCAAAGGGTTACAGTTAATTGAGAAAATTATAATTATGGATTTAATTATGACATTGCGAAATACATAAAAAAATCATCTGTTTAGTTTTGTTATCAGTGAAAATTTTTGCATATTTGAGGATTACTTCATGTGCTGACTGCTGGCAAATTGCTGCTGCTGCTGCTTCTTCTTTTTTCCTTACAAAAATAAAATAAAATAAAAATTAATCTGACATTTTCTGTCTTTTTTTGTGTAGACGTTTTACAAAGTTGTTAGGAGCTGGGCTTCAAAAAAATTCATGACAGGATGGTGCACTACTCTCTCTTCCATCTCCTTTATTCCCTTGATTTCATGAATAAATGCTGCATCTTTTCACAATCTTAGACAGACAGACATACACAAAAACAAAAATACTAGGGAATAATTTGGCAGTTTTTACATGTATTGACATTGTTTTGTGAAAATTACAAGAACAAGATAATGCCATGCTCTTGACTGCACCCTTAGCAAGATTTTTATCTGTTTGAATGTGTATTTCTTGTCTGATCTTTGGTGGCATTACACTATGAATTTTGCAACCATCGCAGATTTATCATATCAATGAGATCGCCTAGGATGTCTCTCTGTTGTATTATTTTCTGATTATTGGGGGAGTTTTGAAACACATTATGATGCATCTAAAATTTGTACTGATTTGCTTTTAAAATTTTATTTTGACATCAATTCATCTTGTTTTTTGGGCAGTGGCAAGTACTTGAGATTTCACTTACCATTAAAGATTGTGTGAAAGTAGAAATTTTTCAAGGTAGTCCTTGGTTTGCTTGGTGCACGAGGAATTTTCTTTTTACCATGTAAATTGATTGGTTGTGTGTTACTTGCGCTGCTGCTCCTGTCGGTTGTGATGGAAACCAATGACCCCTTTCATGTGAATGGACGTAGTCTTTTCCTGCCAGATGAACACTAGAACAGATACCGTGGACTGTAGTTGTACTTGATGAACCTAGAACTTCATTTATTCAGAATACTATAACATATAAGATTTCATGTATCTCGTGTCTTTCTTTTGGATTAGAAATTCATTTATTCAGAATACTATATAACATATAAGATTTCATGTCTGTTTTGTGTCTTTCTTTCGGCATGCTTTTAATAATTCATCCAAATATGAAGATATGAATTTGATGATTCAATTTGTTTGTTGTCTTGCATATTGTGCTCAATCTATTACAGATGTTGCTCACACTTGGCTGTTTTGCAGTGTCATACTGTTTCCCATTGCAATCACTTTCTACATAACATGGTGGTTTGTTCACTTTGTGGATGGATTCTTCTCTCCAATCTATGCCCATCTTGGAATTGATATCTTTGGTAAGCATGTTTAAATTTAGCATCATAAGCCTTTTCCTGTTCAAGGATAAATGCATATTATCAAGCAATTCATATTCTTACTGATCATTTAGCTTGCTTTTTTTTGGGTCTTTGTTAGGTCTTGGATTTGTAACCTCCATAACATTCATTTTCTTGGTTGGGGTATTCATGTCATCTTGGTTGGGAGCTTCTGTCCTGAGCCTTGGGGAGTGGTTTATCAAACGGATGCCATTTGTTCGTCATATTTATAATGCCTCCAAGCAAATTAGTGCTGCCATATCACCAGGTCTGCGCTCAGCTTAATCCTCATGTTTTCGTTGGATGAGTTTAAGCAGCTGCCATTCACATATCATGCTTGTTATGTGTTCTAGACCAAAATACTCAAGCTTTCAAGGAAGTGGCCATTATAAGGCATCCACGTATCGGTGAATATGCTTTTGGGTTCATTACATCATCTGTCATCCTCCAGGTCTGTGTGGTTTTCTGCTGTACAATATTCATTATAGCATTGTGTGAATTGCATGTTTTTTTGTCTGTGGTTGGACCTATAAACTAGGAGTCTTGGATGCTGATTTTGGATGCAAAAATATACAATTTTGGTCACTATACTCCAATTCATGAATTAAGATATGGCGAAGGCAAACTCCTTGCATGAAGTGTAATAGACGACCCTAACTTTGCTGTGAAAGATTTGTGCATGCATGTCTTTGGTGCCAACTTTGGGGTCTCAGTTAATGCTACCTTGGAAACAAACCCCCCCCTCTCTTGTTATCATGGATTTTCTGTTTCGACACGGGTATTTCTTCTCTATTGTTTCCCTTGTTTATTTTCACACTCATT
>Ga0325404_1004055_pt1 | contig 15606 bp, 16 predicted proteins | sample PopdelMetagenome_18_FD_205664 | JGI IMG/M metagenome (GOLD analysis project Ga0325404, IMG submission 205664) | Populus deltoides microbial communities from Bellville, Georgia, United States - Xylem-Control-R1 | ecosystem: Host-associated > Plants > Phyllosphere > Stem > Wood/Secondary xylem... | reverse complement strand
AGTTCTGACGACCAACCAATATATCTAGGTTCCTATTATAGAAGAGGACATCCATAAAACTACCATTAGATGTCTAGGCTCAGTTAGAGCATATGAATGAGTAATGATTCCTTCTGGGCTGAAAAACATAGGGGTTGTATATCATAGGGCAAGGAATATGATTTTTCATGATTTGATCAGTAAAAAATAGAAGTCCACATCAATGATGTGGTGATTAAGTCAAATGTGTTTAGAGAACATATGGATGACTTACAAAAAAAACTTTTGATGGGATGAACAAATTTGATTTAAAAATGAATCCCTTGAAATGTGCTTTTAGAGTTGCAATAGGGAATTTCTTAGGATTTTTCATTCATAATAAAGGAATATAAGTTGAGACAAAATAAAGCACAAGCAATTTTAACAGCAAAACCTCATACTAACACGAAAGAGTTCTTAAACTTATTGTTGCACGTGTGCAGCGTCGCGGCGAACGTCCTCCACACTCAAATGTGCGTGTGTATATGGAAAATATGGGAGACAAGGAATTCTTGTCTCTTATCAGTGTAAAATGGAATGGGAGTCGTCACCTAGTATTTTGGTCATAAGAAACCCTAACTTGTCTTAGAGATCGGGTACGGAGACTGGTTGCGTAAAGGGAAGGTATTAGCACCCCAAATACGCCCTACCTAAGGTAAGCTGTATTGTTTTATTTGTTTGATCAAAATCTAGGTTTGGTAGCGTTTTCTAATTGTTGGTCCTGTCTGTCTAAGATTCAAGAAAAACCCTCCTCAATAAGAAGGTTCTTATCTTATAGGGTAAGACCTAACCGTTCTAATGTATATAAAAGAACTATTGTTTTAATATCGGGAATATGCTTTACGCGTAAATTCGTAATCCCTAATATAAAGAGAAACAAAATAATTTTTTTGGATTTTTTTGAAATATTAGCCAAATTCTCGTGACTTTAATAAACTGGTTATTAAAGCCAAAATGCATGATAAAACATTTTTTTTTGAATTTTTCTTTGTTGTATGATATGAGTTTTTTAGCTTTGAGAGATTTGGCCGTATGAATAAAAACAAAAACATTTTTTTAAAAAAAATTTTACAAAAACCGGGTATTTGAATACCAAATTTGTATTTGTATGATGTAAAAATACAAATTAATATTAAGCAAAATTTAGTATAAAAATACGCGGAAGAATCACACATTCTTGAAAAAAAAAATTTGAAAATTTTTTTGGGACCGGGCTAGAACCGGCCCACTCATTTTGGGCTGGGAACAGTGGAGCACTCTCCACTGTTCACGCAGAACAGTGGAGCACTCTCCACTGTTCACGCAGAACAGTGGAGACGGTGCGGTGAAGAGGAGAAGAAGAAGGAAGAGGGGCGGGCCTGCGGTGGCTTCAAGGCGGTGTTGCTGGCGGTTTCTGACCGGAGAACGGCTTGGACGGTGGCCGGCTTTTCTTCTTCTTCTCCGCGTCTTTTTTTCTACTCTGTGCTTCTCTGTTTCTGTTTTTTTTCTGTGTTTCTTCTTCTCGCCGCTTCTGTCTCCTGCTTATCCTTTCTTCTTGTGTTTCTAATGGTGGCTGCTGTTGTGGGCGGAGCGATGGTGGTCCCAGGCGGAGATGTTGCAGTTTGTTTTCTTCTTCCCCGTGCAGAGGCGCAAGCCTCTGTTTCTCTGTATTTTTCTTCCTCTCACTTTTCTGCCTCTTCTTCTATTTTTGGACGTTGATGGTGCTGTCGGGGGTGACTGGGAGGAACAGTGGAGGCGATGGTGGTTCTTCTCTACGGTGGCAGGCAGTGTCTGCTGCTGTTTTTCCGCCTGTGCAGAGGTGCCGGCTCCTTCTTCTTCAAGGGTGTTGCAGCAGGGAAGGAAGATGGTGGGAGGCTGCCGGCGGTTGCTGACCAGTGGATTTGCTGTGGGGGGCGCCGGTGAGGAGTAGAGGCAAGCTGCTGCAATTTTTCTTTTCCCCTGCGTGTTTCCTCTGTCAACAATGTTCTCCTCTCTTTGTTCCTTCTCAAATCTCTCCTCTGTTTTTTTTTTACACTCTCCTTTCTCTCGTCTTGCTCCCCTCTCTGTCACTACCCTTCTCTCCTTCTCCAAAATTTTGCCACCCCTGGTGTTCCTCTCTTTCTCAAAAAATCGTCTCCCTCTCTGGTTCTGTTCTCTTCCCTGTATTTATAGGCAGCCGGGGGAGAGGTTCACCATACCCTGTCCAAGTGCAGGGCATGGTGGCGTGGGAGTTGCAGGGTATGGTTGTGTAGGTGTGGGTATGGGTCATGCGGGATTTTTGGGCAAGTGGGGTGGAGAGAGAGAGGAGAAGAATAGCGGGAAACAAAGATTTAAAATCTTCTTCTTCCCTGCCTCTGCATGCGCAGGGAAGAAGAACCTGCACCGTGCCGTTCAAAACGGCACCGTGCAATTTTTTTTTCTTTTTTTTTTTGGTTTCAAGAAAAAGAAAAAAAAAATTTGGAAGTGAAAAAAAATAGATTATGACACTTATATGGGTCATTAAGTCATTTAAGGAGATTTATTGCTAACATTGGAGGAAAAACCAAAGTATTCACACATTTATTTAAGCTCAAGTCATAAATAAAGTTTGAATGGAGAGAAGAACATCAAGATGCATTTAACAAAATCAAATATTATCTAACTAATTCATCAATGTTAGTTCTTCCAGAAATGAGAAACCATTGAAGTTATACATTGTAATAATAGAAAATTCAATTTGAAGCTTATTAGTCGAAGATCATAAATGGGGTCAAAAGTAAGCTATATTCCTGACAAAAGTACAATGCAGATACTTTCTGATGCAAAAGTTATATTTGTCCTTGTATTATGTTTTTTGATTGTATTATGTTTTTTGATTGTTGTCGAACCACCAAAATTAATTCTTACTTTTCTATCTTTTTAAAGAATTGATTTTAATAAAAGCCAAGTTAAACCCAAAAGAAATTATGTCAATTCTCCTTACAAGAAATTGAAATAAATATTGGGGATTAATAAGAAAACTAAAAAAAATTGAAATTTTAAAAAGAAAATGTAAAAGACAATTCAGTGTTTATATGCTTGGTTCAAAGAGATTGTTCATTCAACGAATTATATTTTTTTCGAAGTAAAATAAGTATTCTTTTAATTCAAACAAGTACTTAAATTCTTTTAAGCAAAGCAGATTGAAAAATATAAATTAATTAGAAAAATCTCCTAATTAATTCATTAATATCACTCGAATTAAAAATTGGAAAGCAATTTTTATATTAAGTTATGAAGGCCTTCTATAGTGAAAAACAATCAAGTATTCCAAGCTATTGTTAAGCAGCTTAATGATTTTTACTTGTCTTATTCTTTTAACCTAAAATTTAAATCAACCAAATTCATTTATTTTTGTTCTTTCTTAATCCAAATCAACAATTACAGATTGAAAATTCATAAAAAAAAAAAACATGCTTGCTGTATAAACCATTCAAAAAGCTTGAATGAAGATAATAACTTACACACAAAATTTAGGTAAGATAAGAACTTGAATGTTAAGAAATAAAGTTGGTAATATGTGCTCTCACAATCTAAAACAATAATGGAACAAAAAATTTTTGATTTGAAAGCCAAAGTATAGTTCATAACTGCTGGAAAATTAAAAAAAAAAGAAAGAAAAGAAGAAAATAGCACTCTTCTATCCCCTTGGTTCTACCATGATTGGTTTCCTTTATTCTCTCCCTTAACTACTTTCTTTCATTAGGATTCTTTAATGTTACTTAATTCCTTCCTCATTATCTGGTCATTAAGGTTGGTTAAATCCCTAAAGCGCCTTTTTTTATTGTCTTTGGCTAGACATAGTTTTCTTCATGTCATGCATGCATGTAGATTGGATCAGCCAGTTTAACTTCCTTCTCAATAGTGTCTCTAAAATTCTCAACAAAAGACCTAAGTCTGTGGCCATTCACCTTGAAAACTTTGTTAGTTTCATTGCTTTTGATTTCAATAGCACCATGAGAAAAAACATTTAAAACAACAAATGGTCCAATCCATCTAGATCATAATTTTCCAAGCATGAATTTTAATCTAGAGTTAAAAAGTAATACTTTCTGCCCAATAAAAAATTATTTGCACTGTAAAAACTTACCGTGAAGATATTTGGTTCACTCTTTATATAGCCTTGCATTTTTATATGCTTCCAATTGAATTTCTTCAAGTTCTTGCAGCTTAAGCTTCCGTTTTCTCCCGTCTTTTTAGAATCAAGATTGCATTGTTTCACTGCCTAGAAGGCACGATGTTCAATTTCTACCAAAACCAACCTATATGGTGACATTCCAATTGGAGTTTTGTATGTTATGTGGTATGCCTAAAGTGCATCTTCTAAATGTAGGCTCCAATCCTTTCGATTGGGGTTCACCATCTTTTCCAAGATGTGTTTTAGTTCTCAGTTTGAAACCTTAGCTTGGTCGTTGGTTTGTGGGTGGTAAGTTGTGGCTACTCGATGATGTGCTCCATACTTTCACATCAATGCTTCAACAATTCAGTTGCAAAAATGGGTGCCTTGATCACTTATCATTGCTCTTGGAATTCCTAACCTACTGAAAATGTTAGATTTGAAAAATCCTATAACAACTTTAGAATCGTTAGTACGGGTAGCCTTTGCTTCTACCCATTTTGAAACATAATCCACAAAAAACAAAATGTAAAGAAAACCAAAAGAACTAGGAAAGTGTCCCATAAAATACATACCCCATACATAAAAAAAAAATCTCACAATATAAAATAGGAGTTTATGGCATTTCATTCCTATAGGATAAACCACCCATTTTTTGATATTTTTTTGCAACTCTTGCAACATTGGTAAGCATCCCTAAAAAGAGTTTCCCAATAAAACCCATTGTCTAAGATTTTCCTGGTTGTTCTTTTGAGTCCAAAATGCTCTCCACATGTATGATTATGACAATAAGTAAGAATGGAATGAATTTCATCGTTAGTTACACATTGACGAATATTATGATCAAAATTTATTTTCCAAAAGTATGGTTCATCCCATATATAATACTTAGAGTCTTTTTTATTTTGTCCTTGTTTTCCTTATTCAAATCATTAGATAACATTATAGTAATTATCAAATTTACCATATCAGCAAACCAAGGTTCCTTACCTTGTAGATGCAGTAGCTGCTCATCGGGGAATGTCTCAGCAATAGGTAATGGATCTTCCTCACACACAAGTCTACTCAAATGATCTACCACAGAGTTATCAATGCCTCTTCGATCTTTGATTTCTAAATCAAACTCTTGCAACAAAAGAATCCAGCGTATGAGTCTCGATTTGGATTCCTTCTTTGCCAATAAATATTTGAGGGCAGCATGATTAGAAAAAAAAAACAATCACTTTAGATCATAATAAATATGATCTAAATTTTTCTACAACAAATATAATAGCTAAAAGCTCATTTTTAGTGGTTGAATAGTTGCATTGAGCAGAGTTCAGCATCCTTGACGTATAACAAATGACATGACTTTTCTTTTCCATTTGTTGGCCAAGTACGACTCCTATAACATAATTACTAGCATCACTCATGATCTCAATGTGCATATCCCAACATGGTGGCTGTATAATTGGCACTGAAGTGAGTGATGTCTTCAATTTGTCAAATGGTATTTGACAATCTTCCTTGAAATCAAAAGGTACATCCTTTTACAATAACCTTGACAATGGTTGTGCAATTTTTGAGAAATTTTTTATGAACCTACTATAAAAACCTGCATGACCAAGAAAACTACGAATGTCCTTAACAATAGCAGGATATGGTAAGCTTGTAATTAAATCAACCTTGGCCTTATCAACCTCAATACCCCTAGCTGAAACTACATGACCCAAGATTATTCCTTGTTGGACCATAAAATGACATTTTTCATAATTTAGAACCAAGTTGGTGTTAATACATCGTTTCAAATCCGTGGTCAAATGATCTAAACATTGATCGAAAGAATTTTCATAAACAGTAAAGTCATCCATAAAAATTTCAATGCAATTTCAATCAAGTCAGAAAAATTGTTCATCATGCATCTCTGAAACGTGCCAGGGTATTTTGCACAATCCAAAAGGCATATGTATGTAAGCGAAGGTTCCAAATGGACAAGTGAAAGTTTTTTTTTCCTGATCTTTATAAGCTACAACAATTTGATAATAACCAGAAAACCCATCTAAGAAACAGAAAAAAAGACTTACCTACCAGTCTCTTTAGCATTTCATCAATGAAATGAATTAAAAAATGATCTTTTCTTGTGGTAGCATTCAATTTCCTAAAATCGATACACATTCTCCACCCATTCTAAACTCTCATGGGAACAAGCTCATTTTATTCATTGGGAACAAGAGTCAAATCCATCAGTAATGTCTCACATTCTCCTAAGTATATATACTTCAAATGCTTAGGCAAAGACTTCAATTCCAACTTTGGTTCTTGTTCAGCAAAGGGTAAAACCCTTTCATGAGAATTTCATAGTTGTAAAGGAGAGTTTACTAACCTATTTGGCATTTGAAATAGTGAATGCAAAGACATAATTGTTTCTTTTATGTCTTCATTATTCTCCAACCTTACATCCTTATCTATATTCCTTTATTGTAATACAAAGTTCAACTCATCTTGCAAAAATATTTATTCAAAATTAGCTTGCACCATGGGGTCAATTATATCAATAAGAAAAAGATTCAGAGTAATTAGGATATGTCATGGCATCAAAAAAGTTAAATGTTACTAATTCCCATCAAACTCGTAAGATAAAATTCCTTTATGCACATCGATCATAGTTCTTGTTGTTTTCATAAATGGCCTGCCTAACAATATATATATATATATATATATATATATATATAAGTTGAGTTTGATGCAAATTCATCATCCATGTCTATAATATAAAAATCCAGCGAAAAAATCAATTTATTTATTCTAATTAAAATATCCTCAACGCCTTCTCGGTATGAATTAGACCTATCTGCCAATTGAATTATTACACTTCTTTCTTTTAAAAGTCCTAGATTCAAAACCTTATAAATTGAAAGTGGCATAACATTGATCGAAGCTCCTAAATCAAGCATACCTCTTTCTACCCTATGTTTTCCAATTACACATGTTATAGTCAACATACCTGGGTCCTTGCATTTTTTAGGCAATTTCATTTGTATGACTGCGAACACATTCTCTCCAACTCTTATTTTCTCATTAATGTTTAATTTCTTTTTGTTGGTGCACAGTTCTTTGAGAAATTTTGTATACCATGGAATTTGCTTGATTGCATCCAACAATGGAATGTTAACTTCAACCTTCCAAAAGGTTTAAAAAATATCATGTTTCGACTCTTCCTTCCTTGCCTTCGCTAATTTTCCAGGAAATGGAGGTGTAACCAAATTCTTAGTGATAGGAAAAATGGGCTTACCACTTAACTTTATTCTTGGTGAATCCAAGATTGTTGGTTCTGTTTCTAGCTTGCTATTCTTGGTTTCAGCTGATTCTGGTGTTGCAATTGGCAGCATATTTGTTGCTGATTCTGGTGTTGCAGTTAGCTGGGTAGTCTGCACTGCAGTAGCTGCTGAATCTGGCTCTATTTTTGGTGTTGTTTCTAACTTGTTGTTCCTAGTAGTTGTTGAATCTGATGTTGTAGCTAGCAGTATGGTCTGCACAATGGTAGCTGGTAATCCTGGCATTATAGCTGGCTGGGTAGTCTGTACCATAGTAGCTGCTGAATCTGGGGTTGCAATTGGTGGTATATTTCTTGCTGAATCTGGTTTTGCAGCTGGTAACACATTTGCTGTTGATTCTGGGGTTGAAATTGGTAACATATTTGCTGCTGATTCTGGTGTTGCAGCTGGCAACATGGTCTACACTTCCTTTCCACTTCTAAGAGTCATGGCACTTGCGTTTTGTCTTGGATTAATTTCAAGTTGAGATGGTAGCTTCCCTCTATTTGTCTCAATGTTCCTCACAGACGATGCAAGGTGTGAAATTTGAGTCTCCAAATTCTGGATGCTAACTCTTGTTTCTTGTTGGAACATCTGTGTATTAATGGCTAAAGATTTCACAATTTCTTCTAAATACATACCTGAATTTGATGCTTGGTCAGGAGGAAAGCTGAATTTCCATTGGCATATGACCGGAAGGGTTGCTGATTTGGGGGCTGGCCATACTTCAGGTTTAGGTGGTCTTTCCAACTGGGTTTTCATGGTTTGATTATGGTTCATACTTCCTTGGATGATTACTAAACCCTTCTATTGCATTCACCTGAGGGGCTGCATCTTTTTCAAGTTGTGGACACATATCAGTAGCATGTTCTAGAATTGCACAAATGTCGCACACTATGGATTGCCTAACTTGTCCCATCACAACTTATCTCACAAAAGAAGTTCAATCTGAAAGTTTTGTCTTATTATTAGAATGCATCACCTCATTTACCTTTCTAGGAGTGTGGTTTGCTCTGATTCCAAACTGTTGTGAGTTTGCTGCCATTTTAGAGATCAAATCTCTTGCTTCCACAGGATTTTTTTCTACAAGTGCATCACCACTTATGGCATCTACCATGCTTCGGTACATAAGCAACAATCCTTCATAAAAATATTGTGATAATAATTGGTCAGAAATTTGGTGATGTAGGCAACTTGCGCACAACTAATCAAAACGTTCCTAGTATTAATATAATGTTTCCCCATTGTTTTAACGAATTCCACTAATTTCTTTACGAATTGTTCCAGCCCATAAGGCTGGAAAGAATTTTTCCAAGAACTTTTTCTTCAAATCATTCCATGTTAGTATTGATCCTGAAGGAAGGTAATAAAGCTAGTCCTTTGCCTTGTCTGCCAAAGAGAATGGGAAAGCTCTCAATTTAATATGTTCCTCTAACACTCCTTGTGGCTTCATGGTTGAACAAACCACATAGAATTCCTTCAAGTGCTTGTGGGGGTCTTTATATGCAAAGCCTCAGAAAGTTGGTAGTAAACGAATCAAACCAGATTTTAACTCAAAGGCCACATCAATATTTGGAAATTCAATGCATAATCGTTGCTTGTTAATATTGGGAGTTGCTAACTCTCTTAATGTTCTATGTTTTGCCATGTTTTAAAAAACCTCTACTTCTCTTTCGCTTTCAAAATTACTGGTTGAAAGCGTTAAGGTTGGCAGGTTCTCCTCTCGCCTCTTTGCTTTCCTATTTGCTCTTACAATTCTCTCAAATTTTAGATAAAAAACTAGTTCACTTGTATGAGAAGATCTTGGTATAAATTAGTTTACTATTGAAAGAAAAATAGATAAAAACTTCCCGAGCAACAATGCCAAAATTTGGTCAGTTGTCGAAACCACCAAAATATAATTTTGACTTCAGTATCACAAACAAAATAAATTTGTAGTATGATCGTAAAAACCATGTTGAACCCAAGGGAAATTTCATTTAATCTTCTTACAGTATACTGAAATGAGAAAGAACGGGGGATTTGAATGAAAAATTTAAGAAACAATAATTATGAAAATAATAAATTGATATGTTGTTAAATCAGTTCAATGGTCTACACATCCATTTCTATAAATCTATTGATCATCAAAGTAAAATAAATATTCTTTCACGTCAAGCAATTAAATTCGATATCCCTTAAAGCTGAGGGAAATTGATGAGATTACAAGTACATTAATTAGGAAAAGCTCTTTAATCAATTTCTTACCATCAAGAGAATGTAATATTGAAAGCAATTTTCATTCACTCGGCAGAGTCTTAGGAATAAAATTTATGCATTTATTCTAAGCAAACGTTCAAAAGCTTGACAATTTTAACTTAGTTTATTCTTCCTTAATAAATCAAGATAAGAGTTGCAGCAATCAAATTAATTCTTTTGCTTCTTACTCTAGTCGCTAGCAGCAATTATGGATTGAAAGAAACTAGAAAGCATACATGTCATCTCAAAATAATTCAATAAGCTTGAATAATAATCAATAACATAATTCTGAATAAGAAAAAATAAATACTTGAATATGAAAGAATTACAATGATAATGTTACTTGTCACAACTTGTTAATTGAGATAGAGTGGATCCCTCTTGAATCGAATTCAGGAGTTTAGTTCATAGTTGCTGGAAAATTGACAAAAGAAGATAAAAAAGGAATGTTTTTCGGATCTTGTTTCAGTTGTGTTCTACTCTATTTATCCTCCCCTTTGGCTGCCGAATTTATTTAGGATTATTAGGCTAATTAGAAGTCTTCATGGTACTTAATTTGTTCTTTCTTTATCTGGTCCTTAAGGTTGGATAAATCTCTTAAAGTTAGTGTTGATAACTGACTCTGCTACTGTCACATCTATGTTGTAATTCCAACTCTGCTGCAACTTAGACTTTGTTTCTGACTTGATTTCTTGCAATATCCTATTATCCCAGCTGTATTGATTCATTCATGGCATGTTAGAGTCAGAATCTCAACCGTAGTAGGATGCTTAGCATCGTTGGTTTCCTTATCAGATTAGGAGACTCATCTCATCCTTCATATTGCGGCCAGAGTTTGGCCTTCAAAACGATTTTATTGGACTTGGAGTCCTTCATCACAGTTGTAGTTCTAGATGTGTAGATGAATTTTAGCTTTTGAATCTCCTGATTTCGGTATCTAAAAGTCAAGATATTTCTATTTGAATATCTAGTATGAAAGCAAAAAATCTTGCTGAGAGTAGAATTCTGACCCGAGTCTATAGATCTGATAAAAGATCCAAATGAGATCGGGTTTTTTTCCCATAATATCTTATCTTAAGCAATTAATTCATAAAGTCTCTTAGGCATGCCAAACTCATAAAAATAACTTCTATTAAACTCAAATAAGCTCAAAATACATTGAAAAACATAGTGTAAAAGAAATAAGAACATATGTATAAGTCTTTCTCTCTTCAAGCTGCTTAAGCTTCAGTTGAGGAGACTACTCCATGAACACCAAAAGGTTATGATTCATGCTAGACAAGTTAGGGTATCGGCATAAACAAAGAGTATATATTCAAGGCATATGAGGTGTCTCTTAATTACTGCCGGTATATACAGGTTAGGGTGGTCCACCAACTCTATACATATTGATCGTAGCAGTAAATACACTTGGTTTTTGTCATAAAGGTTAAGCCCAAGAGATTTTAACAGATCCAGAAAAGGAGTTACTGTGAGTTTTCTTCCTCTACACATAACAAGGGAGACCATAATCAATTTTTAAAAATGAATATATATATATATATATATATATATATATGGATAAATAAAAACTAACGAAAAATAATAAAAAATATATATTATTAGACTATTACCATGACTAGTTGGTTCATCATCTTTCTTCAAATTCAGGGAGTTAAGGACTAATGTAGGTGTTCCAGAGGAGGCTGAGGTTCTACACTGGTGGTAGATTCTGAAGAAGACTCGGGAACCGCTCACTTTACAGTAAGAGGCTCTTTAACTGAAGCGGGTTTAGAAGAAGCAGACATGGTTTGTGGCCTGATTACATGATGAAGGGGAACTTCTTCAGAATCAGAGTTCGGATAAAAAAAGTGATAAATTAGAAGGAAGGCTCTGGACAATAGATTGCATTCTTTTTACTTTCCTTGAAGGAGAGGAAGCATTAACAGCTGACACAGACCTGAGATAGGGTTGGCTTCGGATAGATTTTACAGCAGGCTTAGTCTCAGCTTTCATCACCTTCTTGGGATCCTGAAGGTGTGAGCTAGAAGATGGAAAAGCAGAGGCTTTACGCTTTTTGCTATCAGCTCCATATGTAAATTATTTAGAGGGTTAAATAAAACCCCAAAGTCAGAAATAGCCTTTACAATACCTTATTGAATGAAACTTTGTTCCTGAATCGTAGCCCACCAAAGATAAAAGGTAATAGTTGACGCAGGAAAACAATTTGGACAAGACAAATTAGAGAATTCAGAAACAACCTTACTGTTTCTTTCCAAGATTTCAAGAACATCCGAAACCTTGGCATTACCCCTACGATGTAAAGGTGGTTTGACATGATTATGAAGAAAGATGGCATGCAGAGGGGCCTTGACACATTCCAAATTTCCTGGCAGTGAGATTAAAAGACCATTCTCCTTCTAGTCCCTCCATCCCCATCTCTCCTAAAAGTATCTTTGTCATGTACATTGTTCGAGTCCATTATTTTTTAAACACCGTTATTTCATTCAAAAATACTTGCCGCTTCCCTTCAAACTTAAACCTTTGAAGGAGCACAATTCGCTCTTTACGGATTCTCTCTTTCTTTTCTTTTTTTTGTTTCTTTTTTTAACCTGCACTCCATTCACTTGTCTTCTTTGAAGATTTGTTTTATTTCTCAATTTATGATGTCGTGTGTATATCAAAGTTTTAAATCTAAGAATTTTCAAATGACCAATAAAATAGTCACATGAATGCGCTCGCTTCTCTACACGGGACAAGCTTGGCATAGGCTTGGATTTGGATTTATGGTCAAATAATTTGTTGGACTACAAGTACTTTTTACTAGTCTATTAACTATACATGTCCATAATCAAATGAATCTACATGGTTGATCAGCTGTATATGTTTAATACTTGAACATATTAAAGTCCTAGACACGTGCTTTAAAGTCCTAAATGTTTTTTAAAAACATCTTTAATCTTTTTTATTTACTAACAAATGCTAAATTTAATTTTCGTAACTTAGAATTAATTATAATTGTCTTGTTGCTTACATAAATAGGGGTCGGGGGTTGTCCAAACTTTTAAAGGAAATGGGTTTTCTAGCTGGCAATTAGGTAGCCTACAAGGACTCACAGTCAAATTAAAATTCTTGATTTCTATTTGTCTTCTCATTACTTTCATCTCTCAATTAAACAAAGTAATTTTACAATAATATCTAACAAATTAAATAAACCAATCCATACTAGTACTTTTATTGGTTCGTTTTACACAATTGGCCAGTCATTTTCAATCACTGATAATCATCTATTCATGCTTGCTAGTGTGAATACCCAGTCAAAAGTTTTCTAGGATTAACGATTTATCAAAAAAAAAAATATAGAATCATTAATGAAGTCAAAAAATATTTTTGATAAAAAAGAAGTAAAGAGATTAAACTATGAAGAAGAGAAATTGATTTAGAGATAATAAAAATTTAAAATAAAGATAAATGAATAAAATTAAATTAGAGAGCGGTGCAATTGAGTAATATTGAACAGTGATAGTGGGATTAAATCAAAATAAAGATGAAAGAGTAGATTCTAAAGTTAGAATTAAAGGACTTAGGGCTATAATGCAAATAAAAAAACTACATATTATAAATATTATAGGAATGCTTCCTCATGGCCAACCAAAAAGAGAGGAAAAAAAAAGAAGAAGACAAAGACCTTTTGACGATTGAGTTTGACAGGGGTGATAATTGTGATATCTATTATTCAAAAACCACTCATTTTTTCATGTGTTCACACTTCAAATTTTTCAAAGGGTCCTTATCAAGGGCTTAAAATTATCCTCTCAAGATCAGATGGCCAAAAAACCTCACATTGACCTCCAGGTTTTGTAAAAACTATTTTTGAGTTTGTTACAAAACCACCATTGCATAACTAGCCAAGGACATATTGCCTTAGCTATATGATTTTGACCTTTTTTTCATTTCATTTCATTGCATTTACATCTTTGCATGATATTTTTAGCTAATAATCTAGGGTTATTTTGTATTTATAACGTATATTTCAGTGTTTTAATCTTAGGATTTTGGTTTCAGACCGAAACCTTTTTCTGATCAAATTGTGGAGATTTAATGATAATCGAAGTAAATAAACCTTTAATTCTTTATCCATGAATGATTTCCAACCTTTCTATGCTTTTGATTTCATAAAATCTAGTCTGGATTAGTGTTCCTCATTGAAACTCGTCTATAACACTCGTTCGAGAAAAAAACAAATAGAAAATGAAGAAAGAGCCCAGTTGGAAGCCCAACATCAAAAAGAGATGGACAATCTTAAAGAAGAAGTCACAAGGCTTACTAGTCTACTCGAGCAGGCCTTGAGAGATAAATTTGGAAAAGCAACACTTATAGCTCAGCCTGAAGATATGCATGTAACTCATTTCGATCTACAAAATCTAGGGGCAAATAGGGTGTCATCTGAATTTCAACAAGCCATGCATTTTCAACCACTATACCCCATGAGAATGTCGTTTACCATTGATTCTACAAAGAAAGAATCTCAAAAGGGCAAGATGGTGAAAGAAGAGGGTTTGGAAAAATGGACTGCCCTAGAAGAGAGGATAAGGATAGTTGAGGGAAACCATTTGTGTGACGTGGTGAAAGCTGTCAATATGTGTTTGGTACCTAAAGTAGTCATTCCTAAGAAGTTTAGGGTGCCAGAATTTATTAAATATACAGGAACCCAATGCCCATATAACTCATCTCAAGGCATACTACAACAAAATGGCTGAGGTGTTTGATGATGAGAAATTGTTGATTCATTTCTTTCAAGACAACTTAAGTGGCACTGCCCTCACTTGGTATATACAATTGGATAATACTAAGGTTAAAAAATGGAAGGATTTAGTTAATGCCTTCATGAGGCAATATAAGTTCAATATAGACGTGGGCCCTGATCGGTTGAGCTTGCAAGCTATGGAAAAGAACAACAAGGAGTCCATAAGAGAATACGCCCGAAGATGGAGTGAGGTAGCTGCACAAGTTAACCCTTCCATGTTGGAAAAGGAGATGATCAGTTTATTTTCCAACACTTTTAAAGCTCCGTACTATAGGAATATAGGAATGGCTTCCTCATGGCCGACCAAAAAGAAGGGAAAAAAAGAAAAGAAGACGAAGACCTTTTAACAATTGAGTTTGACATGGGTGAAATTGTATGAAATTAAAAGTTGGAGGGAAATTATAGGTGCAATTAAAAGAAATTAGAAAACATGGACTAAAGATAAATTTGTCAAATCCCAAATTAAAAACCCCAACTTTTAGGGTTTAACCTAGACGATACATCACTCAGATTTAATGAAGGGATTAAATGATATGTCATTCGGCTACTATTCACCTTCTTCCTTTGATAGTTTTGGCTAATCGAGCAGGCATCTTTAGATGAATAAATATGACATCTCTGGCCACCTCAAGGGCTGTAACTATCACTATTTGATTGAGAAACACCCCTTCTATAAAGATCAGTTGCTCCCATCAAATGTTTACATCCTATTTTCTTCAATGAACTCAACATCTTGTCCCTAATACCCTCACTACATTGACAGAGTCTAGGCTAATTGAGTTAACACCTTCAAACGAGTGAACGTGAATCTACAGGCTTCCAAATCGAGCAAGGTTGGATCTAAATGAAAGGTGTGCACCTCCTCTACCAATTTCAGGTGATAATCAACGACAATGAGATTAGAATTGCTTCGACGAGGTTTCAAAAGTGGATAACCCGGTCATTGACGATTGTGATACCCATTATTTAAAAACCACTCATTTTTTCATGTGTTCACACTTCAAAGTTCTCAGAGGGTCCTTATCAAAGGTTTAAAATTGTCCTCTCAAGATCAGATGGCCAAAAAACCTCACATTGACCTCCAGGTTTTGTAAAAACTATTTTTGAGTTTGTTACAAAACCATCATTGCACAACCAGCCAAGGACATTGCCTTAAC
>Ga0325404_1004052_pt1 | contig 15615 bp, 18 predicted proteins | sample PopdelMetagenome_18_FD_205664 | JGI IMG/M metagenome (GOLD analysis project Ga0325404, IMG submission 205664) | Populus deltoides microbial communities from Bellville, Georgia, United States - Xylem-Control-R1 | ecosystem: Host-associated > Plants > Phyllosphere > Stem > Wood/Secondary xylem... | reverse complement strand
ACTGCTAAAAATTTATAATTCTGAAGCTGGAGTTAAATGCAGAGTGCACCTTCCTCATGGCCTCGAGTCTCTTTCTGAAGAGTTGAGGTATCTCCATTGGGATGGATACCCTTTGACATCTTTGCCTTGCAATTTTCGTCCACAGAACCTTGTGGACCTTAACCTATCATCTAGCAAGGTTAAGCAACTGTGGAGAAGAGACCAGGTACTCTAAAATAACTCTATGCATGCATAGTTCTTTCTTTGAAATTAAGTGTACATGGTATGCACGTGTAATTTCTTTCTGTTGATTTCATTTTGCTTCAGAATCTCGTCAATTTAAAAGATGTCAACCTCAGCAATTGTGAGCACATAACTTTCCTGCCAGACCTTTCAAAGGCCAGAAACCTTGAGAGATTGAATCTTCAATTCTGTACAAGTTTGGTTGAGGTTCCTTCATCTATTCAGCATCTGGACAGGCTTGTTGATTTAGATTTGAGAGGCTGCAAAAGACTAATCAATCTTCCCAGTAGAATTCATTCAAGTTGTCTGGAGACTCTGAACCTTTCTGGTTGTGCAAATCTCAAGAAGTGCCCAGAAACTGCAAGGAAACTGACATATTTAAATTTAAATGAGACTGCTGTTGAGGAGCTTCCCCAATCAATTGGGGAACTCAGTGGACTTGTTGCGTTGAATTTGAAGAACTGCAAACACCTGGTTAATCTTCCAGAAAACATGTATTTGTTGAAATCTCTTCTAATTGCTGACTTCTCGGGCTGCTCATCTATCAGCAGGCTTCCTGATTTTTCGAGGAATATAAGATACTTGTACTTGAATGGAACTGCAATAGAAGAACTGCCATCTTCAATTGGTGGTCTAAGGGAACTCATTTATTTAGATCTAGGTGGCTGCAACAGGCTAAAGAATCTGCCGAGTGCGGTTTCTAAGTTGGGATTCCTTAAAAAACTTGATCTTTCCGGTTGCTCAAGTATCACGGAGTTTCCAAAGGTTTCTAATAATATAGAGGAGCTGTATTTAAATGGGACAGCAATACGAGAGATTCCCTCTTCAATAGAATGTTTGGTTGATCTTGCTGAATTGCACCTGCGAAACTGCAAACAATTTGAGATTCTTCCAAGCAGCATCTGCAAGTTGAGAAAACTGCAGAGGCTTAATCTCTCAGGTTGCCTCCAATTTAGGGATTTTCCAGAAGTTTTGGAGCCGATGGATTCTTTGAGATATCTCTATTTAGAACAGACACGCATAACAAAGTTGCCTTCACCGATTGGAAATCTGAAGGGACTTGCCTGCTTGGAAGTGGGAAACTGCAAATATCTAAATGACATCAAATGTTTTGTTGACTTGCAATTGCCCGAGAGATGCGTGGATTTAGATTGTTTGCGTAAGCTAAATCTAGATGGTTGCACTCTATCGAATGTGCCGGACAGTCTTGGTTGTCTATTGTCACTGGAAGTGTTAGATCTAAGTGGAAACAATTTTAGTACTATTCCTTTAAGCATCAATAAACTCTTTGAGTTGCAATATCTAGGATTAAGGAATTGCATGAGACTTCAATCATTACCGGAGCTTCCACCACGGCTATCAAAGTTGGATGTAGACAATTGCAGGAGTTTGAGAACAGTATCACGCTCATCAACTGCAGTTGAGGGGAACATTTTTGAATTCATTTTCACTAATTGCTTGAGTTTGCCTATGATCAATCAAATCTTGGAGTACTCATTATTGAAATTTCAACTTTATACCAAAAGGTTATACCATCAGGTCTGTTTCTCAAACCTCTGATATACATCTTTTTTTCTTTATTTGCCACCTTTCATTTTAATAAGATGTTATTTGAATTGTGTTAACAGCTGCCCGATGTTCCAGAAGGGGCATGTAGTTTCTGCCTCCCTGGAGATGTGACTCCGGAGTGGTTTAGCCATCAAAGTTGGGGATCTACAGTAACATTCCAGCTATCTTCACATTGGGCTAATAGCGAGTTCTTGGGTTTCTCTCTTTGCGCTGTCATTGCATTTGGTTCTGTCGGTCATAGTTTGCAAGTTAAATGCACATATCACTTCCGCAATAAGCATGGTGATAGCCATGACCTCGATTGCTATCTCCATGGTTGGTATGATGAGAAGCGCACCAACTCAGCACACATATTCGTGGGATTTGATCCCTGTGTGGTTGTCAAACAAGATTATATGTTTAGTGAATACAGTGAGGTCTCAGTTGAATTCCAACTGGAAGTTATGAACGGAAATCTCTTACCATTAGATCTTTGTCAAGTACATGAGTGTGGGGTCCGTCTACTGTATGAAGATGGGATGCATCGCTTTGATTTGATCAGGTCAGGCTATTTTTGTTTTTATCCTGTGAATGGTGATGAATTGGAAGCAATGTTCCAAGCCAAGAGAGCAAGGTTCCAAGGCATGAGATGGGAGGATTATTCTGTCATGCGTAGCACCTATGAATTCTTGGCGGACCTTCAGGTCTGTTTCTTAAACCTCTGATATTCTTTTTTTCTTTCCTTCATCTTATTTTAAAAAGATGCTATTTGAATTGTGTTAACAGCTGCCTGATGTTCTAGCCGAGCCATCTAGTTTCTGCCTCCCTGGAGATGCGACTCCGGAGTGGTTTAGCCATCAAAGTTGGGGATCTACAGTAACATTCCAGCTATCTTCACAATGGGCTAATAGGAAGTTCTTGGGTTTTTCTCTTTGCGCTGTCATTGCATTTGGTGCATTTGGTGCATTTGGTTCTGTCCGTCACAGTTTGCAAATTAAATGCACATATCACTTCCGCAATAAGCATGGTGATAGCCATGACCTCGATTGCTATCTCCATGGTTGGTATGATGAGAAGCGCACCAACTCAGCACACATATTCGTGGGATTTGATCCCTGTGTGGTTGCCAAAAAAGATTATATGTTTAGTGAATACAGTGAGGTCTCAGTTGAATTCCAACTGGAAGATAAGAACCGCAATTTCTTATGTCATTATCAAGTGGTGGAGTGTGGGGTCCATCTACTTTATGACGGTGGGGAGTTCAGGCTCCATCTACTGCATACCAATGATGAAGATAAGATACAACACTTTCCTTTGATATTGTCAGACTCCTCTCGTTTTTATCCTTTGGATCGAGATGAATTGGAAGCAAGGTTCCAATCCAAGAGAGCAAGGTTCCAAGCTGAAAGATGGGAGGATTATTCTGTCATGCGTAGGACCTATGAATTCTTGGCGGACCATCGGGTCTGTTTCTTAAAGCTCTGATATAATTTTTTCTTTTTTTCTTCTCATTTTAAAAAGATGCTATTTGAATTGTATAACAGCTGCCTCTTGTAGCCAAGCCATCTAGTTTCTGCCTCCCTGGAGATGCAACTCCGGAGTGGTTTAGCCATCAAAGTTGGGGATCTACAGTAACATTCCAGCTATCTTCAAATTGGGCTAATAGCAAGTTCTTGGGTTTCTCTCTTTGCGCTGTCATTGTATCTCGTTCTGTCGGCCATAGTTTGCATGTTAAATGCATATATCACTTCCGCAATAAGCATGGTGATAGCTGTGACCTCGATTGCTATCTCCATTGTTGGTATAGTGAGACGCCTCTTTGCGCAGAACACATAATTGTTGGATTTGATCCCTGTCTGGTTGCCAAAAAAGATTATATGTTTAGTGAATACAGTGAGGTCTCAATTGAATTCCAACTGGAAGATAAGAACGAGAATCTCTTACCATTAGATCCTTGTCAAGTGGTTGAGTGTGGGGTCCGCCTACTGCATGTCAATGAGATATATCGCTTTGATTTCATCATGCAGAGATACTCTCATTGTTATCCTCAGGATCAAGATGGATTGGAAGCAATGTTCCAAGCCAAGAGAGCAAGGTTCCAAGCCGATAGACGGAAGGATTATTCTGTCAAGCGTAGGACCTATGAATTCTTGGAGGACCTTCAGGTTTGTTTCGTAGACCTCTGATATACTTTTTTCTTTCCTTCATCTCATTTTTAAAAGATGTTATTTGAATTGTGTTAACAGCTGCCCGATGTTCCAGCCGAGCCATCTAGTTTCTGGATCCCTGGAGATACAACTCCGGAGTGGTTTAGCCATCAAAGTTGGGGATCTACAGTAACATTCCAGCTATCTTCACATTGGGCTAATAGAGAGTTCTTGGGTTTCTCTCTTTGCGCTGTCATTGCATATAGTTATTTCCGCCATAGTTTGCAAGTTAGATGCACATATCACTTCCGCAACAAGCATGGTGATAATCGTGATCTCTGTTGCTATCTCCATGGTTGCTATGATGAGAAGAGCATCGACTCAGCTCATATATTCGTGGGATTTGATCCTTGTCTGGTTGCCAAAGAAGATTATATGTTTAGTCAATACAGTGATGTCTCAGTTGAATTCCAACTGGAAGATAAGAACCGCAATCTCTTACCATTAGATCTTTGTCAAGTGGTTGAGTGTGGAGTCCGCCTACTTCATGCCAATGAGATATATCGCTTTGATTTCATAATGCAGAGATACTCTCGTTGTTATCCTCAGGATCGAGATGGATTGGAAGCAATGTTCCAAGCCAAGAGAGCAAGGTTCCAAGCCTATACATGGGAGGATTATTATGTCACGTGTAAGACCTATGAATTCTTGGCGAACCTTCAGGTCTGTTTCTCAAACCTCTGTTATACTTCTTTCTTTCCCTCGTCTCATTTTAAAAAGATCCTATTTGAATTATGTTAACCATTCCAGCTATTCGCATCGCCTCCAGAATATGTGTCTAGTTTATGGCTCCTTGGAGATGTGACTCCGGAGTGGTTTAGCCATCAAAGTTGGGGATCTACAGTAACATTCCAGCTATCTTCACACTGGGCTAATCACGAGTTCTTGGGTTTCTCTTTTTGCGTTGTCATTGCATATCGTTCTTTCAGCCATAATTTGAAAGTTAAATGCATATATCACTTCCGCAATGAGCACGGTGATAGCGATGATTTCTATCACTATCTCTATGATTGGTATAGTAGGACGCCTCTTTACGCAGAACACATAATTGTTGGATTTAATCCCTGTCTGGTTGCCAAAGAAGATTATATGTTTAGTGAATACAGTGAGGTCTCAGTTGAATTCCAACTGGTAGATAAGAACCGCAATCTCTTACCATTAGATCTTTGTCAAGTGGTTGAGTGTGGAGTCCGTCTACTGGATGCCAATGAGATGCATAACATTGATTTGATCATGCATGACTACTCTTGTTTTTATGGAGTTGGATTGAAAGCAATGTTCCAAGCCAAGAGAGAAAGGTTACAAGGCATGAGACGTGATGATTATTTTGGCTATGTTTTTCCCCGGAGCATTAGATGACAAAAAGAGAAGGTATAACTAATATGACACTTGGGTTTTAAGTAGAAACTTTAATATATTATTGCTGTTGTTGAGCCTTCCTAGTTTAGCTTAGCAAAAGTAATGATTTTTTACTAGAGTTGACAAAGATTAATTAAGTCATTTGCTAACGAAATAAACCTTCTTTTTTCATATATATATATATATATATATATGCATATGCATATTATGAATGTATCTATATATGAAATATATTAATATATCTATATAGAAAATATTGTAGGCATACTCTTGTGTTGTAACCTTACCATTATTATTGTATATTGCTCTACACACACATATATATATATAGAAAAGGTTGAAGAAATTGAATAAGTTTGAAGAAATGAACTTGTAACTAAGGATGAGGAAATATAGGAATGAGGTTTTGATTGTTTTATGTTTAAGAAATGATATTCTTTATCTTATTTGAAGTATTCAAGATATGAACAAGTGAAGAAACATCATAAGAATGTTAAAAGAAGGAATAAATAAATGGTAGGAATAGTTTATGGAAGAATTCTTTAAGTGAGTTAAAAGAAGAAAATTGATTAAAACTATATGTTGAAAATGAGATGACAAATGAATGAAAATTTTGGTGTAAACCCCAATTAAATAAAAGATATTACGTGCTTCAAATTTAGGCACGTAGGAGAAATAAAAATGGATTCATAATGTAGTGCAATTTGATTGATTCAGGAGTTGTTTCGGGAGCAGGGCATTAGGCAGGAGGAGTTGGGCCATCACGAGCACACGGTAAGTGATTCATCACTTTCTTTTAAAATTCAAAGTTTCATTATTAGTTATGAGTTGTTTATGACATATTGATATGGAAAAGGTAGAAGAAGAAACTTGTTTGTAATATAATTCAGATGTTGGGTAATTCGTATGGAATTACCAGTTAGATCGGCTAATATTAGAGAATAGCCGGATGTTGGGTAATTCGTATGGAATTACCGATTAGATCGGCTATTAATTGAGAATAACCGGATGTTGGGTAATTCATATGGAATTACCGGTTTGATTGTTGGCTATCTAAGAGGGTTAGCCAGGTTTGAGGTAAAAATTGTGAATTACCAAATTAAAAATTAAGCAATGAGTGTTGGTTACAGAGTTCCTATAAGTATAGGATTAATAAATTATGGATGAGTTATTAATGTTGATATGTAGTAATTAGTGATGAAAGACAATTTGATATATTTTGAAGAATTGTGAACATAATAGCTTTATCATTTTTAATGTGTTATCTTTTTTATTTCTTATTAATGTTATGTATACAGGTTTTTCATGAGGTGATGTGGAGCGTTAAATGTGGGTTTTGTGTTTAAATCTGTTTATTTTGTGGGATGTAATATCTTTGCTTTATATGTAATTTGTATTATATGTAGATTTTAATATATGTGTCATAAAGATGTTTGCTTTTGGTATTTATACATTTAAAAAGTATGAGTAAGGAACTAATATTAGTAAACTATTCGAAAAGAATACTTAGTAATTATAATCATGCATGTTTAAAAGATGGATGCATGTTAATGTAATAATTAGTTCAATATGAATCTTTTGAGTTTATAATTGTTTGTAGTTAATGTTTTATTTGTTGATGATGTAAGGTTGAGAAAACACAATGAAATATAGTTATGTGAAATATTGTATGATGAGATGGGGTATGATCCAGGATGGTTGGATCAAAGTGGAAGATTTGAGTATTGTGATTGAATGAAGTCTAGTCAATAACTTGGTAACATCAGAGAAAAAAAAGTAAACTCTGCCGAAATTTTCAAAAAAAAAAATCCCATAATCTTAGACATATTATTCAATACTTGACATTAGTAAAGAAATGTTTGAGATTTCATGACATTATAATTTGAGGGTGTTACACTCTTTCTATCATCAATGTCTCCGGCATAATCATTATCTGAAAAACCAATCAAGCTTGAGTTTCTATCCTTTTTATACAGGATTGCATAGCCTGCAGTGCCTTTCAAGTATTGAAAAATTCTTTTTGCAGCCAAGAGGTAAGTTTCAGTTGGACACTCCATGTATCTGCTGATTAAGCTGACAACATTCATGATATCTGGCCAGGTTGATGTTAAATACATAAGACTCCTAACTATTTGCTTATAAAGAGTAGCATTCACTTTCTTTCCCGCATCATCTTTGATGAGTTTCAAGGTGAGATCAGCTGGGGTGGAAACAAAATTACAATTCTTCATTTTGAACCTATCTAAAATCTCCAGAGCATATTTTTTCTGTGAGATAAATATACCATCAAATGATTGCACTACTTCAATGCCTAAAAAATAATGCATCAACCCCATATCTGTCATATCAAATTCCTTCATCATAGATTTCTTAAACTCATTAAACATGGATCTATCATTACCCATATAAATGAGATCATCAACATATAAGCACACAAATAACACCTTATTGTTAAAGTAATTCAGATCAAACATAAAAAGGAGGCTAGAATTCTCAATAATCTGTTTATTATGAGTGCATAAGTTAACCTAAATACAAATGAATTATATATAGGTTAAACTGAAAATACTATTCTACCCTTAATAAATAAGACTAGATAAATATTATTTAACATCTCCCCTCAAACTCACGATGTGACAGCTACAAGCATCGAGAGTTTGCCAACTAGAAAACAAAAACGAGAGATGGAATGCGCATTGGTAAAGAAATCTGCAAGGGAGAAGGAACAAAAGGCAAAGTAATGGTGCCATGCTGGAGATGATGACGAGTAAGATGACAATCGATCTCAATGTGCTTAGTTCGCTCATGAAAAACCGAGTTGTGAGCAATCTGAATAGAACTCTGGTTGTCACAATACATAGGAGTAGGATGAGAAAAGAAAACTCTCATATCAGCAAGTAACCAACGTAACCAAACAATCTCTTTAGTAGTAGATGCCATGGCAGAAGCTGAAGGAAAGTCAAAATACCAGATTTTGCAGAAGCGGAAGACAAAATATCACTCAATTTTTTTTTGCAGAAACTGAATGCAAATACCAAATTGCAGAAACTGAAGAGAAGATGAAATACCAAAACAGTTGCAGAGAAAAAACATAAATACCAAATTGTAGAAGCTGAAGGAAAGTCGAAATACCAGATTTTGCAGAAGCGGAAGACAAAATATCACTCCAAAAAAAAATTGCAGAAACTGAACGCAAATACCAAATTGCAGAAACTGAAGAGAAGACAAAATACCAAAACAATTGCAGAGACAGAACATAAATACCAAATTACAGAAGCTGAAGAATCCAAATTAAAGGTTCAGATATTAATTCTTCAGCCGCAAGCACAAAATTTGATCTTCATTCTCCATCTTTTAATAGGTCAAATAACCCATGTCTGATGTTTTGAAAAATGGATCTGAAGTTAAGCTTCAAAGGAATGCATTGAGCGTGCTGGAACATCCTACAGGGAATTAAGTGGATGATGATAACGACTTTGATACCAGCAGTGGCTTTGACGTTGGTGAACATGATTTCTACAAGGGCAGCGAGTTTCATAAAATTAGCAAGCCAAGGGTTCAACCAACCAGACTCTGATACCATGTTAAAGTAATTCAGATCAAACATAAAAAGGAGGCTAGAATTCTCAATAATCTGTTTATTATGATTGCATAAGTTAACCTAAATACAAAGGAATTATATATAGATTAAACTGAAAATATTATTCTACCCTTAATAAATAAGACTAGATAAATATTATTTAACACTTATCAACTCCAGATTTAACATATAGGGTGTGCTCATAAGAACATTTAAGAAAACCTTCCTTAATAAAGTAAGCATCTATATGGCTTTACCAAGCTCTTGGTGCTTGTTTCAGTTCATATAATGCTTTTTTTAATTTGTATACCTGATCCGCATGACCTTGTTTCATATATCCAGGAGGTTGATCAATGTACACCTCCTTTTCCAATGTTCCATGCAAGAACGCTGACTTTATGTCAAGTTGATATATAGGCCATGAGTTTGATAAGTTTGTTTCATGAACGTAATAATTCTTCCATCTGAATTCTTTTTGCTCAGCTAGTGACTGTTCTTGCAATGAAAGTAATAGCAAGCTAGCATTGGTAACAAGTGACGAGTGATCATGTTAAGATAGATCATATCAAATTAAGCTAGTATATACCCATCGTTAAGAGTTTGAGGAATTTTCTGATAAATATATGTTGTGTGGGTTCTTGTACTCTTAGACTTCAATTTCTCGTAATGAATGTTCAGCTGTTGAAGTGGGTGCTCTTTGTATGTCTTTAGGAGAAAAAGGAGAGCAGTTATTGATTTCGATTCTTAGTGATTGAAAAAGACACGATCTTGTAACTGTCTGATATGGCATCTTCATCTGCTGTTGCTCATAAAAAGAAGTATGATGTGTTCCTTAGTTTTAGAGGCAAAGATGCGCGCCATAACTTTGTCAGCCATCTCTATAAAGCTTTGTGTGATAAGAAAATCAAGACCTTCATAGACGACGAACTTGAAAGGGGAGAAGAAATTACGGGTGCACTTTTGAGAACAATTGAAGAATCGAAAATTTCAGTGATAATATTCTCAAGAAACTATGCATCTTCTCCATGGTGTGTGGATGAACTGGTGAAGATACTTGAATGCAAGAAGGCGTATGGGCAGGTTTTTTACCAGTTTTCTATCATGTGGACCCGTCTGATGTTGATGAACAGACAGGGAGTTTTGGGAATGCGTTTGATAAGCTTAAAAGAAATTTTAAGAAGAAGATGGACAAGGTTCCAAGGTGGAGAGCTGACTTAACAAGTGCTGCCAATATATCCGGATGGGATTCACAAGTCATTAGGTGAACCATTCTCTTTTCTTTTGCCTCTACTTTTCAACTGTTTCTTGTGGACATTTAAATTTATGTAATGACATCCTAACCCTCTTGCAACTTGTTGCTGACGAGTGACAGAGTAATGATTATACTCTCAATGAGTGGATATTGCAGGAAAAGGAAAAATATAGTTGTTGGTCCAAGTTCTGGAATCAATTTCCAATTCTGAGTACCTAAATATAGTCAAGATTCATTTTTAGTTTGTTGAGCACTGACGTGCTTTCATGTTAAGATCATGGTGTCTTTGATTTGACAATTTCACTTCCAATTCAATCCTGTCATCACTTTTCAAATGAGGGTCCTAATTAAGTGTCCAGGCCAATTGAGCTCTTGAACAGGAGCTTTCTCTTAAATGTATTTCAGACAATTTATTCAATTGGTTCGAAGTCGTGTGTTTAGTATGTGATCTTTTTGACTATTTTTTTTCCAAGTTCAAGGAGTTTGTATCACTCAGGGTTGTAAAGATATCAAAGGCTCTAGTCCTGCCACATGTCAAAAGATTAGAGAATGAAATGGTTAGAATGCTGTTAGTAGTGGTTAGTCTTGTTTGTCAGTTAAGAGAATTAGTTAGTATTGTTTAGTAAAGAATAAATAATATGAATAAGCTTCTTACCGTAGCAATATATAAACTGATGTCAAATAAGGGAACAATATTCACTTAATAAAACAGTGAATCAAAAACAGAATTTCTTCTTCCTCTCTGTTTAACAGAATCCTTCTCTGTTTTTCTTCATCTCTAATCTTACTATCCTAACATGGTATCAGAGCTTAGGGATTCTTGATCTTGAGACCTTAGCTTCTGCACTCTATGATTTCTTACTCTTGTTTCTGATTCTGGCTTCTTTCTCATCTTATCAACGAAATTCTTCTATATTCGTTGATGTGTCTATTATTTGTTTGATATATTGTCAATCTGAAAAATTCTTCTTCAAATCTTCAACTTTCTACAAGATTCTTCCTTTTCAATCTTTGATTCTCTTCTTTTCTACTTCTTGCACTCTAAAAAATGGTGATTACTTCTCAACTTCAGATTGTTCAATCTCCTATTACCTGTTTGCTTCCTACGGTTTCTACTGTTGTGACAATCAAGCTTGATGATACAGATTATCTCATATGGCACTTTCAAATGCAAATTCTTCTGGAGAGTCATGGAATTTTAGGATTTGTTGATGGCTCAAGAAAATGTTCACGTCGATTTGATGCAGATTCTGATCTTGAAGGTGTTGGAACTGATGATCATCAGCTTCAAAAAATGCAGGATCGAACTACAAACCTTCAGTTTACAAGACCTCCAGATTGATTATCATTTTGTATCAAGGGATTACTGTTACAATCTCATGCTTGGCTCCTCCAAGCCTGCGATTGAGGGGGAATGTAAAGATATCAAAGGCTCTAGTCCTGCCACATGTCAAAAGATTAGAGAATGAAATGGTTAGAATGCTGTTAGTAGTGGTTAGTCTTGTTTGTCAGTTAAGAGAATTAGTTAGTATTGTTTAGTAAAGAATAAATAATATGAATAAGCTTCTTACCGTAGCAATATATAAACTGATGTCAAATAAGGGAACAATATTCACTTAATAAAACAGTGAATCAAAAACAGAATTTCTTCTTCCTCTCTGTTTAACAGAATCCTTCTCTGTTTTTCTTCATCTCTAATCTTACTATCCTAACAAGGGTTACCTCTATTTTCCCAACGGAAATTACAAAATGAGCGGTTTAAAGTAAAGTTTTTCCATGCTTCTGTAAATTTAGAAAAAGAATTACTTGCAAGTGATTGGGATTAGATTTCACATTTATGTAGTGTGATAATGTATGGCAATTGGAATCCGTCACAAATGTTCCAACCTCAAGAAAAGATTGTGTTTCTTTGGGGTGCTATTTGACATATCTGTTCGTCCTCCATGTTGGCAGGCCTGAGTCGAGACTCGTGGATCAAATTGTCCTCAGGTTTGTGTTGTAGGAATATGGGGCATGGGTGGTATTGGTAAGACAACCATTGCTGGAGAGATATTCAACAAGATCGCAAGGGAATATGAAGGTCACTATTTTCTTGCAAATGTGAGGGAGGAATCAGAAAAGAATGGAGGATTATTTCGTATGCGAGAAGAACTTTTCTCTAAAATAACAGAGGAAGAAAATCTACATATTCGCACTCCACGTATTGGACACCCTTTCATTAAAGATAGGATCTGCCGTAAAAAGGTTCTGATTGTTTTCGATGATGTGAATGGTGTAGATCAAATTGAAATGTTACTTGGAGGATGTGATTTGTTTGGTCCAGGAAGTAGAATTATCCTAACATCTAGAGATAAACAGGTCCTTGAGAAAGATGCAGACAAAATATTTGAGGTTGCGTGTTGGATTTTAACAGAATGAAATGCAAAGGCTAGCAATTATCAAACTTCTTCTTTGAACTTCACTGCTTTATTGATCATACCAAACTACTGAAAAACAACGAAAGGAAAGCTTTAAATGCAAGTAACAAGCAGCACAATCTGTTGCTGTTACGTAACAGAATAAAAGATAATGACTAAACAAAAAGGATTATATCAATCCTAACAGAATTTGACAAATTCAAAACAACAAGCGTTTTATTAAAACTAAAACTCATATCAGCTTCCACATCAGCAGACTCCACATCAGCAGCTTCTACATCAACAGCTTCTGAGGCATCAATTCAATACTCCTCTTTGGCTCTGAAGCTGCAGACTCCAAGTCTCTGTCTAAAGAATTCATACTTAGCTTGAGGAAGCGGCTTGGTCAGAATATCAACATTTTGATTTTCTGTTTTGCAATAGATCAGCTGTATTTCACCTTCTCTTTGAACTTCTCTTAGGAAATAGAGTTTCAGTTTAAAATGTTTTGTTTTGCCATGAAACACAGGATTTTTTGCAATTGAAATTGCAGCTTGATTGTCTACAAGTATTTGTGTGCTTTCCTTTTGCTCCATCTGCAGATCAGCCATCAATTTTCTAATCCAAATAGCCTGATTCACGGCAACAGTAGCGGCAACATACTCTGCCTCTATTGTGGATTGAGCTATGACTTCTTGCTTCTTTGAACTCCATGAAAAAATAGCAGAACCAAAGCTAAAACAATAACATGAAGTGCTCCTCATGTCATCAACATAGCTGGCCCAATCACTGTCAGAATAACCATGGAGTATGGAGTTTTTAACTTGACAAAACTTCAATCCATAGTCAATTGTTCCCATAATGTATCTGACAATTCTTTTTGCTGCTTGAAAATGAATTTCACTTACACAATGCATATACCTTGAAAGTATACTTGTAGCATTCATAATGTCGGGTCTTGTTGCAGTAAGATACATCAAGCATCCTATTAAGGTTCTATAGAGTGTTTCATCAATCTTTGCATCTTCATCTTCTTTGCAAAATTTCTCTTTTTGATTCATTGGTGTTGCTGTTGATCTGCACTCTTCCATGTTGAACTTCTTTAAAATCTCTTTGGCATATTTTTGCTGGCATATAAAGATTTCATTCTGCTTTTGTTGAACTTCCATGCCGAGAAAGAATGTCATCTTTCTCAAGTCAGTCATCTCAAAAACATTCTTCATTTCTCTTTTGAACACATCAATCTTCTCCATGTTACTTCCTGTCACAAGTAAGTCATCCACATAAAGAGAAACCACAAGCAATTCATCATTGATTTTCCTAAGATAGAGTGTAAATTCACTTAGACTTTTTGTAAAGCCTAAGTCTAACAAATGTGCATCAATCCTGCTGTACCAAGCCCTTAGTGCTTGCTTTAAACCATAGAGAGCCTTTTTCAGTAGTATTATAAAATGTACTTATATAGGAAATATTGTAGACATACTCTTGTGTGGTAACCTCCACCATTACTATTGTATATTGCCCTACATATATATATATAGAAAGGGTTGGCTAACCATTAGGTTAAGCCTCCCAATTATTCTCAACTTGGTATCAGAGCTTTCTGCCGTCAGATCTCTTTTCTCCCTTCCTCCCTTTGCAGCCGGCCCTCTCTTTACTTTCTCTACATGGATTCTACTACTGCCGCCGACTTCTCCCTCTCCATAGGTGGTGCAGCACAGCTGGCCAGCCATCCCCAAGCTGCTGCCGCTGGTGCCTTTTCTTCCCCACAGCAGCCTCCACTTGCAGAGCTTGTCTCTGATTCTTCCGCCCAAGTCCTTGTCGTTCCTTTACCTCTCATTGGAACCCACACTACAACTATTGTTCCTTTAGCGAACACTCACAAAGTTGTTTCGCTAAAACTTACAAACACAAATTATCTTTATTGGAGAATGCAGATGAAGCCATATCTCCTTGGTCAAGGGGTTTTTCACTTTGTTGACGGCTCAATGCCGTGTCCTCCATCTCATATTTTTTACAGCTCTGCTGGTTCTTCCTCTATCATCAGCCCTTCTTTTCTTCGTTGGAAGCAACAGGATCAACTTATTTTGAGTGCTTTGCTCTCCTATCTCTCCGTGGATGTATTGCATCTCGTGGTAGATTGTTCTACTTTGCATTGTGTTTGGCACACTCTTGAGAAAGCGCTTGCCTCTCCGTCTAATTCTCGCATCATGCAACTCTATGGCTCCTTTCAAGACCTTCGACAAGGTGACTCATCGGTTAGTCTATACATGTAGCAAGCCAAATCGTTATTTGACGAATTGGCTGCTGCTGGTCGCCCCATGTCTCTTGAAGATTTCAATCTTTATGTGTTTCGTGGCCTTCATGGTGAGTTCAAAGACTTGGTAACGAGTCTCATAACCAAGGCAGAACCGCTATCCTATGCTGATCTTTACAGCCACCTTCTTACCCATGAATTTCTGCACAATAACTCTTTCCATTCCATGGCTGCCGCTCCCTCTCTGCTGTCTTCTTCTTCTCTGCCGCAGCAGCCACCTCTGCTGTCAACACCACAGTTTTCTGCACACCATGCTATGTCTCATTACAGCCCCAACTTCAGCCGCAACAGGGGTCGCTCTAGAGCTAATTGGCGTCCCTACAGCAACCATTCCACTCCCTAGAACAGGGGCCAATCTGCTGCAGATTGGCGGCCAAACCACTGGCAACAAACCAGGCGCAATTCCAGTGCTGGGCAGTGGTCTGGACAGCAACATGTACGTTGCCAATTGTGCTTCGGTTTTGGGGACACAACTCCCCATTGTTCCTAGTTTCGTAGCAGCTCTCCGCAGCCCTCTGCTCATCTTGCTGTTGGGAATATCTCTGATGCGACTTGGTTCCCCGACACCGGCGCAAATCAACACGTCACACCTGATCTTGGAACTCTGACCGATTCTGCACCCTATCTTGGTAATGATTATTTGCATGTTGGTGACGGTAAGGGCCTTGACATATCCCATATTGGACATACTAAATTACATTCCCCAAAACGCATGTTTACATTATCTAATGTTC
>Ga0325404_1004051_pt1 | contig 15616 bp, 13 predicted proteins | sample PopdelMetagenome_18_FD_205664 | JGI IMG/M metagenome (GOLD analysis project Ga0325404, IMG submission 205664) | Populus deltoides microbial communities from Bellville, Georgia, United States - Xylem-Control-R1 | ecosystem: Host-associated > Plants > Phyllosphere > Stem > Wood/Secondary xylem... | reverse complement strand
AGCTGAAAAAAATTACAGAGCAAGAACCCGCACAATCAACCCCACAAAATCGAGTAAATTATAAATTAATCTCTTTATTTTTGAAAAAAAAATTGGAAAGTAACATTAAATGGAAAACAAATTAATTAATTAATTTTTCAAAATTAGAGAGATTATTTAATTTATTATGCAAAACTAGAGGGACTAATTTTATAGTTTACCACAAAACCTTTAATAAGCTCAAGACCTATACCTCCAAACCTTGCAAATTTCACCCTCTAATGGCAAGAGTTGGACTTGGAGGATGATTTCCTCTCTATCAAAACCCAGCTCGAGGAACTCGAAAAAACATACAAAACCAAGTGTTTTCTGCCCAAAAACGAAAACCCACATGGCAAAAGCCGAAGCTAGAGCATTGGCAACACTATTGGCATCTCTCCTAGATCCTAATGTGGCTAAAAGAAGAGGATCGACAGCTCGAAAATATCATCAACAATCACAGCTATATATGGTACTTGGAGAAATAGCTCGACTCTTGAGAGCTCTAATCCCTACAAGACAAATGTCTGAGAGCCAATGTTTCAGCAATTTCGACGGTAAATATCACATCCAAATATAGTATGAAGCAGGCAGCATTGCTTGTCCATCTGGATCAGGACCAGGTCCTGCTGCTAAAAATAGAGATTCTGACAGATTAATTTCCAGCTTGAATCAAAACCCAGAGCAATACAATGGATCATTCTCAAGATTTGAAAAGAAAAATAGGGCAATACATTACATAAAACCAACAAAAAGAATACAATTATAATGGCAACACAACAACAGTTAAATTTAAGCTCTCAGTATCACAAAACTACAACGTCAATAAGAAAAATGATCAGGCACACCTGATCTGACAGCTAACATACATCGCAAAGCTAATTACAAAATATGATACACTGCTTTCCAAACAAGAATGCCAAAATCCTGTCAAAATCTTCAGCAGTAGGTTCAAAGATGTAGCAGGGGTTCATTATTCTCACAATACTTACAACTTATAAATATTTTGTACATCTTGCTTGGCTTTCTTTTCAATGCCATTGATTCTGAGGAGGATTCCGCTCTGTCGGTGAGCCAGGAACAAAGGGAACAAAACCCCGGCCACCAAACATAGGGCGCATGAAGGCGTCATCAAATTTGCGCCAGTAGTAATGAACAGTGTGTGTTGGAGTGGTCAAGAGTGCACGTAAGCTGCTTGGACGGGGAATGTCACGGCCACCTAGATCATCTAAGGAGTCCTGCCCCTCTCCAAGAAGTGGCACTGTAACTGATTTTGGAGTAGCTGGATCTGACGAAAATGATAAGCTTCTTGATTGGTATTTTGGATGAGGCAGCAAAATACTTATAAGAGGTTTAGTCATCAAACCAAACACCTGAGCACAGAGAAGAATTGTTACCAAAATGAACAGCATCTCATACAATTTGCCAAACAAGCAAGCAATTGCAAATAAAAATAATAATATTGCCAGTAGTTGATACCAAAAACTGTTTGCTAGTAAGAAAAAGAAACATCAGACATGATAGACAGTCATTGATGCAGCTATTGTTAAACACCCGGTTAGACCACAACAGTCCGTTGACTCAGAGCTAAACTGAAAATAGTATTGCATTATAACTCATATTTCTTGTTTTTCTTTGCACTGTAGTCAAAGAACCAGTATAACTAGTTCCTATTCTAATCCTATGGGAGATCAAATTGGCAAAACAAGCTATCTGGGATAGAAGATGTTAAGAGGGTGAAAGAAATTTTGAAGTTGTCTGCAGATCAGTAAATCAAGCCAACACAATTTTCTGTTATTCACAACTAGGGAAATCACTTACCACTGTGCTGAAAAGAACAACAGTAATGGTGCTGGTGATCATTATAGCATTTGCTCTTAGGTTGGTGTGCCCAGCACTTGTGAACTGCAATTATTTAACATAGAAAAGTTTGTAAACACATTAACATATAAGATCAATCTGCATAGAACTATTGATATCAGCATCTGTCCACTCAGTACCTTATTGTATGCAAGTGCCATTGACACAGCGCCTCTCATCAAACCAGCCCACCATATTATAAACTGAAAAGGAATCGAAGTTTATGTATCAGATAGATCAATCAAGAGAAAAGGAAATGATACTAATACAGAACAAAAACAATAACAATTAGAACAACTAAGTACTTGCTGCCTGAAGCCAATCTTCTCATTAGGTGATTTCTTAGATAAGTTGGACACAAAGGATAAGGGGAAAACAAATGCTGCTCTTCCAACCATAACGAGACCTAGTAGTATCGAGCTCACAGCAACAGAAGTCCCAGGGCTGTGAAAAGTGAAATTAAAGTCAAATGCCAGATGTCAGGATCAACAAAGAAACAATGTTTCAACATCAGCATTTATATCACACAATTTTAGTAAAATACTGAGAGAATAAATTCCAAGAGGGATGAGGTTGAATGAATTGATGAAGCACAAATATAAATGAAAACATACCTATCACTAACGAATCTCCACTTCTCAATGTCCAAGGCATCCATACCAACATAAAGGAAGATAAAAATCTCGGCAACAAATGACAAGGTTGCGAAAGCATGCCTGTAATAATTTGGGTATTTGGGTAAGATTTAGATAATTTAAAAATGAACACTTCCTAATGCATCATAAGACAACTTTGGATAAGACATACTTGGTAGTGACTCTTGAACTCTCAGTCACATTATGCCAGGTGTAATGAGACATCACAATCCCACAGAAAAATACAGTGAGAATGCCACTCAAATAGAACAGCTGCAGGGCACCAAAAGTCAGTTACATGATCAACAAAATTAGCTAAGGAAGACATGGAGCTGCAGAATAGAACAAAAGAAGAGCCACCAAGAAAGTAAGGGATCTTACTTCAGCTAGCATGTATGAAAAGTATGCCATGAGTATCATAAGAGCAACCTCACGATCTGTTGAGTGCCTGAATCATATAAATATTCAGTCTACCATATAGAACTTCATTCTGCATATTCTAGCCTTTTTTCAATAATTAAGTATCAATGTGATAACAATTGTGTTTAATTGAATCAGCACAGAAACAAATTTTTTATGTTTATGTTGAATATCTGTGCTCAAGAGCACAAAGTTTGATTCAAGAAATCACCCCCAAAAAAAAAAGGAAAAGAAAAGTATTAGGAATAACCAGTTAGATCACCTGTACAGCACTACAAACAACCATGAAAAGAAATGTTCAAGAAATGAACCAAAAACATTTCTGGAGGACTCATAACTAGTTAGATCGTAGGTATAAGAACCAGAAACAATGATGAAACGAAATGTATGTCATACTTAGACTGCAATGTTTACATCTTTAAGACCTAACAAGCATATCTTCACTAATAAAAGAGGTTCACTCCAAAACAACACATAACAGTGAATTTAGGTATACTATCACATTGACACATCCATGATAGACCTCAAATTTGCAAAATTCATATACACTGAGTGTCCCTATCTTCTTCAGTTACTTGGTTTCGCTAACTCAATCCCATCTACCTGGAACATAGCCATAACAAGGCAACTTTACAGTCTGCGAATTCATCTGGTCTTGATGGAAAATTTTTGACTGGTGTAATGATATATTACAGTTATGCCAGAACTAAACACAACTTAGAAACTTGAATTTGAACCATGTTATACCTGCCAAAATATAGCTTTTTGATGATGTAGGCGCTAACTAGCCCAGTCTGCAAGAAATGAACCACACACATTTCATGATATTGCTCGCAAGAAAACAGATTTGTGCTGTGTGTGGGTGTGAGAGAGGTGGGGAAAGGGAGAGGGGAGACTTACTAGCACGCCCAGCATAGTGCTCGTAAGAAATAAATAAAGGAAGTTGCGAACAAAATCCCAGGCAATTACAGCATTGATATTAGTAAGATCAAAGCTCTGGATTGCATTGAAAAGCACCACTGATGTAGCATCATTTACGACACCCTCCCCAAAAACCAAACTATAGAGTAAAGGTGTATCGTCCTGACTAAGCACCTGTATCATCAAATAAACAAGTTTAAGATATAAGTACATGCGCTCTATTTGTTTGAAATTTGAGACATGCTATAACTTTGATATGTATCAGACCTGCAATGTGCAAACAGAATCCGTTGCAGCAAATATGGCACCAATTGCTGAAATTGGTAAAACAAGAAAGTAAGATCCCCAAAAAAAATGCAAAAGAGGAGAAGCATTGAAACAAAAGGGATCCATAGAGTCTAACCTAGATAATCCCCTATATCTAGTGGACCGATATCCATTTTCTCAAATATTTGCATAGCTCCTGCCATAACAAAAAAAAAAAAAAACAATCAGTACCAAATTTATTTGTGTTTATCAGATGCAACTCAAACATAGTTATTTCAATTTCAACAAGGAGCATGGTGACTCGGCATAGATTGCAATTTCCTTTTCTTCTGTGATTTCTGCAGTTCTCATTCAAAAGCAACACAATGGTATTTATCTTTTAGTTCTACATTTAGATTCAAACTCATAGATGATCTTCGTATGGATATCCTGCAGCTTGTGTGTCAATAGCATTCCTATAATACAAGGACTTGCAATATATTTTACAATTTGAAAGAACATGAGTTAATGGCAAAGGTGAAAACTGAATGATGGGACAAGGGAATGATATAGCACCATCAATCAGCAAAAAAACAAACATGGGGAAACAAATCTTGCGCATTCATCCATGCATTTCCCATAATCAAAGGATCACTGGGGCAACTTTCCAACAAAAAACTTCCTCTAAATTTCAGTCCTGATGTTTTGACTCCATAAAATGTGAGAAGCATTACAAAGAATTAAATCAACTGCAGGTCTGGAGTTCATGGGTGTACCTATTGATATGATTGCACAGCATATTAATGTACCAACAGCACCAAATAGCATAATTGTCATGAAATTACGGAAGAATTGCTTCTTTTTCACCTGAAACCTGGTAATCAGAAAGAGAAGATGGGAAAAAAAATCAAACATTATATCTAGGCTAGACGAAGACAATTGTAGAAATCCTCCTATTATATCAACGATATCATCATTAAACAAAGTCAAATAAAGAACAGATATTCAATAATAAATAAGATGGGAAATGTCTTGCTCTTAACCAGAAAAGCACGATATAAAACTAACCAGAGCAAGGTTCAAGACCAAACAAAGTGCATTAATCTTGGTTAGCTAAAACTAAGCACAGAGAGCAATGATCTTGAAATGCAACTGAATTAAGATTTAATGGAGCATAAACATACCCAGCATTAAATATGATAGGCGGGAGAAGATATATAAAGAAAAGATCCTCGCTAAAGACTAAAAGTCGTGAGCTTTTTCCTCCACTGATCAGCAAGATAACAATCCCTGTACCTACACCCTGCCACCAATCCACAAAACATCAAACACGGTATCAGGCATAATTCAAGTAGATAAAAAGACATACAAAAAAAGTAACTTTCACCAAAACTTCTTTTCAATCTTCCTTTTCTATTTTAAACAACCTGACACAACCTCACGAAATATAATTCATATACCGAATCACAGAGCATATAACCATACATAAAAAGGAAAAAATGAAAACATCTACTAAGTCTCATTTCAAGTACAATCAACAATACAACAATGGATTTAAAAATTTAATAGAAAGAGGCTCACAATTATAAGAGCAGTGATTGACTCGTTCATCCACCGAGTCTCCTCTAGAAGATGACCAATTACAATACAAGCGCAAAGAAGCGCGACAAACAAGTTCATAGAGACCACAGAGGCATGATCAGATGTGTACAACATTTGCAGTTTCGAGCCAATTGAACTCATATAAGCTTCCATCGTGAACAAACACTAGTAATCCTTTTTTCACCCACTTAAACAAATCAATATGAGAATTTATATATTCCCTTCCGAAAACACTGAATCCTACAGAAAAGGAAGCTGGTTTTTACGTCTCTGTACTGTCCATCTAAGGAAAGGGCGATTTCAATAAACGATGTGATCCCTGCATTCGAAGAAGCAAAAAACAAAGATCAGATTTTGATCAAGAACGTGTTAAATTAAACTCATCTGATTACAAAAAAAATGACACAACAACAATGGTATCTGAGAAAATGATTTAAAAAGGAACCCCAGTTCAATATAAACCAAATTTATGCTTCTAACAATTTAAATGAAGCAAAAAAAGATCAAGTTCCGAACGATAAAAGCATTAAATTAAGCTCATTTCATTACCAATTAAACCCCTCAAATCTAATCTTCTTAAGACCAATTTATGATCCATTAAAAGATGAAATTAAGCTCATTCCACTACCATTCACCACGAAAAAAAAAACTCTCAAAACTCTCAATTTTGAAAATAAAATAAAATGAAGCAAGATTAAACAGCAACAAAAAGGCAAGAAATTTTCAGTAAAAAATAATTCATAAAAGCAAAAACAAAACAAAAAAAAAACTAATTTAAGACTCACCTACCTTCAAATTTAAAGCAGAAAGAGAGTTCGAAGAGAGAAATGAAAAGAAATCAATCTCTCCTTCGAAATTCTCAAAACTGAACCCGAGAAAACTCGCTTGACTAAAAATAAACCTTCTCACGGTAGATTATCAAAAACCAAAAACCTAAATAAAGAGAAACGAGAGAAACAGAGAATTGAAAAGCTCTAGAAAGAAGAGAGAATATTGACGTTTAAGACAGGGAGACGTGCGGTGCGGGGTAAACAGTGGAAAACTGATTTTTCTCTTTTTTCTTCGTCGTATTTATATTATTAAGGTACGGCAATGTTTTTTTAACCGTATTTCTTGCAAAATTACTGTCGTTTTGGGTTTTTACCGTATTTGTTCGCTCTTTTTTTCTTTCAATAATCCTAAATTAGTGCTACTGTGCAAGTCCTCCTTCTGCAGCCTTGACGTGGATAACGTGACAATTATAATTTGAAATATTTAATTATCATATAAAATATTAATCAATATATTTACTTGTTGGCTATTGCCCTAACATAGTCATTTAATAATTATTATATTAGTCTATTTCAACGTGTTAATATTAATTTCATAGCAATAATTGCCATATAAAACGTTGAACGATTGTTGTATACAAATTATTTTTAATATCAATATATTAAAAAAATTTAAATATTGTTGCTAATATGTTTATCAATACAATAATATGTTGGTTACTATATAATTATGTTTCTCAATTTTAATAAGGATTTATTTTTATGTAAATATACATGATTGCATAAATATTCATACGATAGTCTAAGGTAGTTTAGAGCCCGTTTATTTTTACATTTTGAAAATGCTTTTGGAAAAAATTAAAATATTTTTTTGTTTTAAAATATTTTTTTATATTTTTAGATTATTTTGATATAATGATATTAAAAATAAATTAAAAAAATATTATTTTAATATATTTCTAAAAAAACAAAATTTAAAAAACAATAGCATCACCATATTAAATTTGCTTAATGTGAAAGGGGATTTTTTTTCTCTGTTTTTTTTTTTTTTTAGTGGAAGGTGGGAAAGGGAAAGTTGGTGAAGGTCACGTCTCTTTAAAAACTAGAAATTTAAATATTTTAGTTGGTTATTTTATCTTTATTCTTCTTGTTTATATATATATATTCTTTTTTTTTTTTTTTTTTTTTTTTTGCTGATGATGATGGTAAGAGGCTTTGTAAATTAGGGTTTGACTGGTTTCTGAAATATAAAAACTGCCCTAACAAGATCTAAGGAAGATATTAGAGATGGTAATTCAAATGATCCATCATGTATTTATAATATATCTCAAAATTTACCCCACCCAGATCCGTTGTCATTTGTAAAAGAGGCTTTGCATGAAGAAAATAATTGTATGTGAATATGAATTTGTGGAGAATAATAGGCAGGTCTGGTATTGGAGAATTTGGATCACTGGATGTTTCCTCCAACGTCAAGATCCGCAATTAATTGAACTTTGAACTTATTTATTTGTTGAAATGTCTCGATCATGGACCATCTGTATATGTTCTCATACTTATCATATACATATATATATATATATATATCAAATCCACGGACATTATTGAGCTTTTTTGGAAAGAAAAAAAAACATGGAAAAATATCTATGTATAAAGCATAGTTTTAAAACCCGGCCCGGTCTAGTGGGTCGGTCCGGGACTCGGTCGACCTGAGACTGAAACTAGGCCGAGTTGAAGAAAAAACAAGGAAAGAAAAAACTTGGTATGACTCGGCGGGTTGATCTGGTGATCCATTTGCAACTCGTTGACTTTTTCTAACTAAAACGATGTCGTTTTGATTTTTTTAAAAAAATAAATCCAGGTAACCCTGTTAAAACCTAAAACACAAATCTTAAACCGGATTAGTTCTAAAAACTATGGCATAAAGTTAAATTTCAGTTTTCCTGTCTTGGACATGCATGATTGTAATTTGCATTTTACAGGCAATTCTTCTGGTAAAGAGGACGATCCTTTTTCGAGATGTTTTTTTTTAGCCCGTAAGGATATCTCAATGTATTAAATTAGATTATTCTCAATTGTTCGGAATTGAAATCATATTTATTAAACATGGTTCTTCTAAACCTGATTTAAATTATATTTTAATTTAAATTGATTTTAATATTAACATAACTAAACCTAATGGGTAGAAATCAAGGGAGCTTTTTAAAATAAACTAAAACAACTTTTTTTTAAATGATAAACTTAAATTTACCCAAGCCCAAATTATATTTAAATTTTAAAGTCCAATCTTGGATTAGATATAACTAGACTATATATATATATATATATATATAAAACATTATTGTAATAAAAAATGCTTAGGCTATTAATAAATTATTTGATATTATTATTAAACGTGGTTTAATGAGTCAATTTTAAAATTTTTCAACCTCACTCTTTACTTATTCGGATTTAAAATTAAATTACATAAAAATTGTTTTGATATAACTTGATTAATTTAAAAAGTTTAAAAACAATTCAAACGATTGATTAAAAAAAATTTATATATCAAATTGAAAAACAAAACTTTCAACTCAATTTTTTTATTTAGGATAAATTTAAAATTAAATTATATAAGAATTATTTCTATTTGATCTAATTAACTTTATTGATTTAAAAACAACTAAATTACTAATAAAAAAATTATAATGATGAAATAAAAAAAATAAAGAGAAAAAGAGGAAAGGAGAGGGGAAAAAATAATGAAAGAACAACTTTACTATTCATATAAGCTGTGAAGCTACTTTCAGATCTTTTAGTACCGTAGGTTAATATATATATATATGTAGGTTAATATATATATATATATATATATATATATATAAAACAAAAATGCTATGAGTAAACCTTAACCTTCCAGCTAGACGAAGGTTGTTTTTGCTTATTACCGCTTTTTAAAATATCTGTGAAAAAACAATATTAAAAAAATTAATAAAATAATACAATTTTTAAGTATTATGATTAAAAAATATAATATGTATAGTTTGTTGTTACTAAGGTGCCATTGGGGAACTAACTTAAACGATGTTTCACAAAAAAAATTAAATTTATTTTTAAAAATTAAAAATATATATTATTTTGATGTATTTTTAAATAAAAAATACTTTGAAAAATAATTGTTACCACAATACTAAACACTATCTAAGAATATCGACATTCACGGAGAAAAAAAATTATTAAATGGGCTGGAGAGATGAGAGAGAAGAATAATGAAAGAAAAAAAAGAATACTTGAGACATATCGAAGCTCTGATTAGTATATTACTAGTGTTATCAGAAAGATCTTGACAAAACAAATTCAATAACATCAAAGAAAGTTACTATTGATGACCCGAGTGGGTCACATTATCGTTTAAAGGTGACAGATGACTCACTTGTTTTTGAAGGCAAGTGTGACCCATTCATGTCACCATTGGTAATCTTTCTTGATATCGTTGGATTTATATCATTGAGATCTTTTTGATAATACCAATGATTTTACAATTGGAGTTTCGGTGCATCGTCGTTTTTTTCATCTCTACTTTCTTCTTTCTCATGCTTGTTAAATAATTTTTTTTAATAAATGTCTTTATTCTGAATAGCAATAATTTATTTCTCTGGTATCTTTAATTTACTATGCTAATTAAAAAAAAACTAGACAAAGGAGCCTAACATGCAGATGTGTATTTAAATACAAATATGAGTAAGCATCTCCTTTTTTTATATGTATATATAATATTTTTCCCATTGAGCAAGTGAGAGTCGGCAAAGATATTTGTCAAGCGTGAGACGTCCATGTCACGACAGCAGGTGCTTTTGGAACCTTGCTATCATGGTAACCACGGCACTCAGAAGTCCCATGTTTGTGGTTGCAGTACAGTTATATTTATATATAAAAAAAAAAACGAACTTTTTTATTTTTAAATTATTATTTTGTATTTCAGTTTGTTTTGATTTATTGATATAAAATAAATTAAAAATAAATTAAAAATAAATAAATTTGATGTATAAATATGGGATAAGTTTTGACACTTATTCCTTCCTTTATATAGAAGTCCTCGATCGAATCATATTTTTTTGAAAATTTTGGTTTTAAATTATTAATTTTTATTTTAAATTTTTTTGATACACTTGTATAAAAAATAAATTTTTAAAAAACATTTTGATTTATAAATATGTGATAAGTTTTGAAACTTATTACAGAGAAGTGGTCGCAATTACAAAATTGCCCTTCTCTTCTCATGCAAATAAAACTAAACAAGAAGAAGTCAAGAACATTGACAAAGATTGATGCAACATTTCTTGCAATTTCATCAATTTCCCTTTGGGAAGTTGATTGATAAATGGTACTGATCTATCACTATAATTCATTAGTTTCCCTTCGAGAAGGAGCCCAGAGGAACCTCAACCATGCATTGTGATAGCATTCATAAAACATGGATAACATGGGCTCCAGAAAAAAAAAAAACATTATAGCAAATATATTTTGTTTTGTAATAAATATTTTAATCTTGTAAGGTAAAATCTAGTTTTAAAATCTCGTAGCTCAACTGACCAGGTTTTAGATTTGTTTTTTAATAATTACAAGTTTGAGTTTTTTTAGAAACACTGAAGGCTTATATGATCGTTAATTTCAGAACCTGTAAAATTAATCGAGGTATGTACAAACTGTCCGAACATATAATAATAAAAAAATCTCTACAGAAAAAAAGAAGAAGAAGAGAGCCTACGAGCTCCTGTCAATTAGCCAGAATCACATTTAGTTTTTCTTTTTCTTTTTTTATATTTGATGAGGAGTTTTTTTCTTCTTATAATTGCTAGATAAGATCGGAAAATTGATTTGAAAAAAGACGACAATTATTTTTGTTAAATCAGTGTTATTTTTTTTTATTTTCTTACGTTATAGACCTGTTTGTTTTTATATTTTAAAAAATACTTTTTAAAAAAAATAAAATTTTTTTATTTTTTCTTTACTATAAATTAATTTTTTTGGGTGTTTTCAGATTATTTTGATGTGTTGATGTCAAAAATAATTTTTAAAAAATAAAAAAAATATTATTTTGATATATTTCTAAGTAAAAAACATTTTAAAAAATAACCACAACCACACTTCCAATCACGCTTTTTCAAACATGCTTTTGTATGATAAATTACTTCAAGAATTCACCATCAGCAATACTCGACAAAATGAATTGTCGAGTGAAAATCCTCAAGCTTGTCCATAGGTGAAGCCCTGATGATAAGCATGGCTACAGTGTGAAGACAGCAGTAACATGCAGAAAAAAACAAAGAAGCTTGTGTTCCAGATGCTCTTGTCTGTACATTTATTTCCAGATGTGATAATCTACACTGGTTATAATAAGATCTTGATAAGCTGTTGATCGAGCTAGCTGGAATGTGAAAAAATTGTGGATCGGATCTTATCTTGGCTAGCAGCAGCCAGCAGCGTGCCATGTTCTTTGCACCGACTCTTGATACTAGCAATTTCGTCTGCATAAACTGCAGGATCATATCCTGACATAACATGGTGAAAAAACAGTATTTTTCACAGGAATATTAATGGTATTATTGGCCATGCTTGGAGGAATTAAATTAAATTAAATTAAATTAATTTATCCTCGCAACTTTAAAAAAAAATAAAAATGCTATGCTTTTGGGGCGTCGAGGAGAGGGAATGTCTCTCTATTTGAGACCTCTCCTGTAAAGTTAAATAAATATCTTCTGAAATACTCTGACCATACTTAATTAGTAGTATTTTGTGTGGGCACACTGCTTCGTGGTGGTGAATGGAGAAGCATAGAACCTCAGATGGGACTCCATGAATGTCAATGGAAGAGCGCATTTCCTCCTTCAAATTGGATTTTGGTCAACAGAGATGATGGCTACACCAGACCAAAACAAAAAAGAAAAAAGAAGAACAGCGAAGCCAATTGACTGCCAGACTATTTTAAGAGGGTAAAACAAGATACTGGCAGGTTGTAGATTGTTTATCAAGAAGAACATGAAAACTAAAATTAATGGAGGGAAAAAAAAGATAATGAAAACTAAAAAAAAAAAAACAAAGAAGAAAGCTGTGTCGAGCACTCGACAAGCCTATGCTAATGGGCATATTTGATCCAAGACAATTATTATTATAATTATTTTTGAAAAAAATAAGGATGATGATCACCCGCCAATTCACTGGCAAAATGGAAGATGCTATTTTTTGCCCTTATGTCTATTTTTACTTTCAGGACCTAGTTGTAACAGAAATAAAGTTTAAGGACTCTTTAGTGTAAATCTAGAACTTTATGTTTTTTTTTTGGGAAATTAACGACTTCGTTTCAAGTCACCTAAAACAATGCCATTTTTATGCTGATTTTTAATGGTGCACATATTTCTGGTTTCCTGCATGTTATAATCGATCTCTTCCATGTATTTTTATGTGAAGGAAGTAATTTAATTTAAAAATTTAAGTTGTTAGTTGAGATTTTAAAATATGATTTATATTATTTTCTAATATATTTTTTCAAGTGAAAGTCTTTTAAACTTGAAACTTATACATGCCCGTAATATTTTATGCTTATTTTTTATTAAATAAATAGAGATAGTAAGATTCGAACTCATGACCAAGTCAAAAAACCAATTTAACCAAAAAATTTAAATTGTTAGATAAGATCTCAAAATATAATTTATATTATTCTCTAACACCTTATTGTCATCACCGGAAAGAAAGGAGATTAATTTGTCAACATGGTTTGCTTAATCACCATTGCTTGCCGCACCCGATATTGTGGTGACATTTAAAAAAAATTTACGAGGAAAAAATAGATTTCAGGTATCTTGTTTTTTAGGAGAAAATGTTTTATTTAAAGAGTCGCCACCTAATATTATGGTCACCAGGAACCCTAACTGATCAGTATAGATTTTATGATACAAGACTGGTTAATTACACAAAAGAGAAGATATTATTATCCATTAAACGTCGTATCTGAGGTAGACTGCATTGCTGATTTTGTCTTAATTTACTAAGGGATTGTTGTACTATGCTACCGATGGTCTGTTTATAATATTCCTGACTCTGACGTCAATGAATATTCAACTACGGATACTTTCAACTACTCTGACATTGGTAAATATTCTAGTAAAATTTGAATTGAAAGCAAAGCATACATATTTTTTTTTATTTTTTTATATAGTAAAGAAAAGTATATATCGCCTACTACATTTGCATTTCATAATAAAAATCCACATATTAATTATACAGTGAAATACTTAAAAAAACAAATAAATTTTTTTAGAATTTTTTAATATCACAAAGTAGCTACTTTGATTAAATATCAAAATAAAAAGAAATAAAATAAAAGGGATTGACATGATGTGTTTTCCAAAGACATCCTTGATTCAAAACAGATTAGGTCAGATAGGCCTGAGACCAGCTAATTCTCTATTTTTTTTGGATTGAGTTTGACCAGCTCATACAGGATGAGCTAGACCCAGCTGCCCATCCCGGTAACTTGTCCAAACCAGTGACTCAGCTTGTCACTGTACGCTTGCGTGAATTATTCACGCATGCTTTGCACAGTGACAGGGTAATTATATTTCTAAAGGGATGGAAAACGAAAGCTTACCTGTGTAGCCGGGAACGAAGCCGAAGATGATGGTGTATTGGACGATGCCCTCTCTGTTCCTCTTTTCGTTTGTTTTCCCTCTGGTTGTTCTTTTCTTCGGCTCTGTTTTCTCTGTTCGTATTCTTTAGTCCCTCTCCCTCTTTGTTTCTGTCCCTGTTTCTGTTTGTTTGCAATTCTCTCTCTACTGGTTTTTTTTTCCGGTCTTCCTCTCTGTTTTTTTTTCTTCCTCCTCTTTCCTTCTGTTTTGTTCCTCTGTGTTCGTTCGTCCCTCTGCTCGTTCTCCCCTGGTTTGCTGGTCTGTGTTCTCTGTTTTTTTCGTCCTTTCTTTCCTACAGATAATGAGGCGACCTTGCATGGACTTTAATGCAGGAGTAACGGTCGGCGACTCTTCGTGGATGTTTAGCCGTGGCGCGGCGTTTCTTTCCCCTGGTTTGGCGAGGTGAAGAAGACAAACAGTATCTTTTGGAAACGGCTCCGTTCTTGGGATGGGAATGGCCATTTTCGATTTGGTCATTAAGTTGTGAACGTTTGTAATCAAGCCCCTAGAATAAACTGTAATTGGACCCTTAATTTCAGCGTCATTCACAAAATGAGCCTTGTATTTTAATTTCTTGCAATGTTAACCCGAATCAGCCCTAAATCTTGGTATTTTTTTAATTAAGCCCCTGATTTCAATAATTAAACTAATTCTAAGTTCAATCAAGTCCCACACTTAGCCTAATTGCATGTGGGCCTAATAAAATATCATACCCAATACCTTTTGAGCTCAATATTGCATGTGGATCTTGTAAGAAACCATACTTAATATCTTTTGGGCTTAGCTGCATACCGAGCATAATTTCCTATAGGTTTGGTAAAATATTTAACTTAACATCCTTAAATTTTAAATCAATACAAGTTAAAATAGATATGGAATAGAAAGTATTTATAGACCCATACCAAGTCACAAGGCTATTTTGTAATTCTTTACATAATATGTTGAGAATTTAGAATATTTATTTCTTTACACTCCTATATACATAAAAATCTTCCAAAAAATGTCATGTTTAAATTAACATTAATGCTGATTAAGGATTATTATCATCAACATTAATATTGTGTACAAAATAATTTATAAAAATCTTCTACATATCTTTATTCCCATCAATATTAATGTTGATCTAAAAATTATTTTTATCAACATTAATATTACGTAAGAGATTTTTTTTTATCTATGTTTTCAAGAGAAAATAACTCTTCACCTCTTTAGCAAAATAATAAAGTTCAGGGGCTATAAATATCTTCTAAAACATGCAGTAAATGATTCACACCTTTTCTATTCTTTATAGTATTTAAATTCTTATTTTCAGAGCATTTATCACACATAAATAAGAACAAACACTTTTTTTTCTTAAATAGGAAACTCATTCTTTTATTTTTTGTATTTTTTAATAAAATAAATAACTGATTTTATTATCATGATTCCTTAAATCCCACTAAAAAAAATTATTTTCTAAATATTATAAGATCTTTTGTCA
>Ga0325404_1004050_pt1 | contig 15619 bp, 8 predicted proteins | sample PopdelMetagenome_18_FD_205664 | JGI IMG/M metagenome (GOLD analysis project Ga0325404, IMG submission 205664) | Populus deltoides microbial communities from Bellville, Georgia, United States - Xylem-Control-R1 | ecosystem: Host-associated > Plants > Phyllosphere > Stem > Wood/Secondary xylem... | reverse complement strand
TTTTTTTTATTTGAGTTAATATAATTGTCATTTTGTTATAATTGAAGGGTAGATTGGTTGGCAAGTGTTTGGTGGAAGAGTTAAGTTGATATATTTTGGTTCTTCAGGATTGAAAAATTATTTTTATGGTTTTGAAATATTTTACTTTGAGTTTGATTTTTTTCCTCCTATTATCAAAGATATATTATTCTTAGATAAAAGTTTTGTTTTTGTTTTTTTCTTTTTTTAGGTTAAAACCTAAGACATATTTTCTAAAAATAAATAGATATATGATATTATATGAAATAAAAATGTTATTTTTAAATGGGTGTACCTATTTCTTCTCACTTAACCCTTACTACATGTCATGAAGTTAATTATAATATATAAGCTTCTAGTGGTTCTGAGATTTGTGAAACTTGAATTGGTAATCTCTAGAGAATAAATCTAAAACCTGACCAGTTAACCTACACCTATGAGGGGTTAAAGTATATCCATCACTGTTATTAAACCCGGCCTGGCCCAACGGGTCGACTCGGTGGCTGGACCGGTCCAGGTTTACTAAAAGACCGATCCGGGTTTAAACACTTCAACTTAAAAGGATAACAAGTATCTTTTTAATATGGGATTTGAAGCCCTTTCGTATATATACTCTATGTTCCCATGAAAAAAGTTATGTTTTTTCAATGTGAGATTTGAAACCCATTAATATATATGCTCTATGTTCCCAAGAAAGAAGTTATGTTTTTTCGATGTGGGATAAAAAACTTTAAATACTTCAACTTAAAAGTTTAATATAATATTTTTTTAACGTGGAATAAAAAACTTTTTAAAATATTCTTTTAAATTTTATTGTTTACAATATATATAATCTATATTTACATGAATTTTTTTATATAAATATTAAAATTTTATTTTTTTTAAATTTTTTCAGAACCCGATTCCTTAACCGGGTCAACATCCGGGTTTAATTTATGATATCAATTATAACAAAACCACTCGTAGATAAATTTTCGAATGCTCGGAAGAAAATAATAATAATAATAAAAAAGTTTAATGGATTGGTCAACACGGTAGCTGTCAACGTATTATTATTATTATTATTATGAACATGTATCTGTCGACGTATGGGTTAGGAGTAAGGACAATCCAAATAGTCTGGTACTGCCTCGAGAGTTGATAGGCAAAATATGTATAATTCACTCGCTAGATGATGATATCCAACTCTCTCTTTCTCTAGCTAATAAAAAATCTAAGACACCCTCTTTCTCTGTGCACGGAGGGCTGAGGAGGGTCCTTGGCTTGCCTAGCCTTTTTTCATGCTCAAGTATAAAAATTAATGGCGGTTGTATGCTGTCCTCTTCGTTGATCGACCCCCCTCCACCCGAAGAAGGGGAAAAACACACACCCCTATAGATAAAACCAGAAGAAGCATCAGCAGCTCAGCACGTCCTGTAGCATCCATTACTGGCAAAACTGACCTCTCCCCATAAATCCTCTTCTTCTCCTTATTTATTCATACAGATAGAATAGAATAGGACAGTGAGCGATTCTGTTAGGATGTTGTCAATATAGCAAGTGGTATATAGCTGCTTGAAGCAGGGTGGAGTGGTGTGTTAGCTGTGAAAATGTTGGGCTCTCACTTTTCAGTTTATAGTTATAGTTATTTTGGTGTAAAAGATCTGGGTTCTTTTTACCAAACTCAAATTTAGTGGCATTCAACTAAGATCTACTAGCTTAAACGAGAAGCACAACAGCGGGATTTTGTGGCATAACAAACTTGGGAGTTGGAAGAAGCGGATGAGGCTGAAATCGATTGTGTTTTTTAGCAAAACCGGCTTCGGTTGAGGATTTAAAAACTGGGTCCGTAATTTTTGCTTTACTTATCTTCCAAATGAACTTGTCTTTGATGGCTAAAGAGTTTTTCGTGATTTTTTTTTGAAGAGGGAAAGGAAAAGGTGAAGAAGAAGAAGAAGAAGAAGAAGAAGAAGAAGAAGAAGAAGACATGGTATTGTCATTGTGTGAAAGGAAGAAATTAGTGAAGATTGTTTTTGTTGTGGATCTTTAATTGGGTTGGGTTGTGGGTCTAAGCTTGTTGGGATTGTGTTATTGAATCTCCCTCTCTCTGCCTTAATGAGGCACTCTTCGGCTTCTTTTAATCCACAAACCCAGGAAGGTATGTGTATTGATTATTATAGGAATCCTCATTTCTTTTTTTGCTTCAGGTATAGTTTTGGTGGCTGTGTAAATGAGATCTTGGAAAACCTTAGCATGCTTGGTCAATATAATCCGTACACAAACCTGGACTAAGCTCTTCAACTTTTTCTTCTTCTTCTTCTTCTTCTTTGATTCTGTATTTTTCTTGTCCTATGTTTAGAGACCTTACTTTGTATTCCTGTTTTGAACCTTTTCCTTATGTGTTTTTCTTTTCCTCAATTTTCTCGATATCATATCCAGTGGTTCACCTTGTTGTATTTACTACTTCCTTTTCCCTTTTCTTTTGGTTATTTATTTTAATGTTTTCCTTGGTTTCTGAAAAGTGATTTTTTTTTCTTTCAAAGCCCTTGATCAGCATTCTTAGCTACTTCATTCTAGCTAATTGGTGGCTATATTTTTAAATTTTCTTCACCGAAAATGCAGTTTTTCATGTAATTTTATGACATTTCTCTGGAATGGATTTTGTAGGGGAGAAGCGGGTGCTGAATTCTGAACTATGGCACGCATGTGCGGGTCCTCTTGTTTCTCTACCTGCTGTTGGAAGCCGTGTTGTTTATTTCGCTCAAGGTCATAGTGAGCAGGTAAGCAGAGCTCTGATTTCAGCCTGCTTCTCTGTACCTACGGATCAGATTCCTTTATTGTTGATTAGTAATTACGTTTTGGTAGAGGGTGAATATAGCCTTCAAATAATCATCTGAGAAATGACTTTTCCTGCTGTTTCTTAGTTTAGACAAAGCCATATTCTATGTCGAGTTATGACAGTCGGCGACCCTTCTTGCTTTGTTTCTTTTATATCTCAGTGTCCTTGTATGTAGGTTGCTGCTTCAACGAACAAGGAAGTGGATGCCCGGATTCCAAACTACCCAAGCTTGCCTCCGCAACTTATCTGTCAGCTTCACAACGTGACCATGCATGTAAGACTTGCTTTACTTTGTTAGTTTCTGGTTCTGAATATTTCCTCCTTTCTTGAAGGCTCAAAAAATTTCTCAATTTCAGGCAGATGTCGAGACGGATGAAGTTTATGCACAATTGACCTTGCAGCCACTAAGTCCAGTATGTTTTTTTTGCATTTTTCATTAGTTCTTTTAGATTACTCTATATGAGTAGCATTACATGCTTAATTGACCTTGTTCTGCAGCAAGAGCAAAAGGATGCCTACCTTCCAGCAGATTTGGGCACCCCTAGCAAACAGCCAACCAATTATTTTTGTAAGACTTTGACTGCTAGCGATACAAGTACTCATGGAGGATTCTCTGTCCCTCGGCGGGCAGCTGAGAAAGTTTTCCCTCCACTGGTAAATATTCAATCTGACCATGGAATGTGACCATCAATTTTCAGTTCTCCAATGTCCCTCACATGTGAAATTTCTGACATGGTAAATATTCAATCCAACAATGGAATGTGTCCATCAATTTCCGTCTACCATTTACTTGCAGGATTTTTCTCAGCAACCTCCAGCTCAAGAGTTGATTGCTAGGGATCTACATGATAATGAATGGAAATTCAGACACATCTTTCGCGGTTAGTTCTTGTTATTTTTTAGCTCAACTTTTGTTAATCGAGCACTGTGATATTCTTGATGCCAGTCTAAGTGTATCCAGTGTGGTCTCATCTTCATTTAGTTGTTTTAATTGATTGGGTTTAATACATGTGATGAACAGGCCAATAAACTTTGTATCTGATGCTAAAAGAACTGAAACTAAGTGGCATTATTTTTTTGATTCATTATCTTTCTAACTCGTTATTTCTTTATGCTTGTCACTCATTAACTGCCAGGCTAATCTATATTCCTCTCTTCCTTGACTCAATTGTTTTTGGGTCTGTTGAGAAATATGTTATTTACCTGCTCTATGTCTACATTATTCTCCATAAAACTTATTCTTTGCCTGAACTGGTGATGTAAACTATATTTTTAGAGCTTTTAGACTTAGATTATCAAAGAACCATAATAAATAGTCATAATTAATTGTTTGTTGAAATTTTGTTTCTTATTGGAATGATGCTAGTTGAATGCAATGTAGGATATAAGATGATTCTATGCTTTTTCGACAATTGAAGCCAAAAAAGGAGTTACTCGTGAATTACAGTTGCTTCCTTAACAGTTCCTGACTTTTCTTTAATCAGGCCAGCCAAAAAGACACCTTCTTACAACAGGGTGGAGTGTGTTTGTGAGTGCTAAAAGACTTATTGCTGGGGATTCAGTGCTTTTCATCTGGTATGCTGTTGGCTGGTTCCACTTCGTTTATCCTTGTTCGACTCTATATTGTTCATTTTTAGGTTTGTTGTAGTGCATCTGAACTTGGTGACACCATGGCCAGAAAACACATCCTGATCATCTTAGCCTACGTAGTTTGTGCACTCTCCTGGAATTCCTAGTAATGTACATGACACAATGTCTAGATAAGGAGCTTAATGCGCAGGCAATCTGGTAAAATAAGCTTGGGTCACCAGAGTTGACATTGGATGTTATTATATGTAGTGCTTGATGTGGCTTTTTTTAAGAACTTCCTTGCTCTTTAAATTATATGTATACGATTTTCTATAAACTATGGATCTTGTCAGTTTTCAATTGAAGTGGATTTATATTCATCAGGAATGAAAAGAATCAGCTACTACTTGGCATTAAGCGTGCTACTCGACCTCAAACTGTGATGCCTTCATCAGTCTTATCTAGCGATAGCATGCACTTGGGCCTTCTTGCTGCTGCAGCTCATGCAGCTGCAACAAATAGCCGTTTTACAATATTTTACAATCCAAGGTATGATTGTGCAAGTGAAAGGAAATTTTAAATTACTTATCCGCCCTCTAAATTTTTTGTCACCTCTCTTATTCAGGGCTAGTCCATCAGAATTCATCATACCGATGGCTAAATATCTTAAAGCTGTTTATTATACTCGAGTGTCTGTTGGCATGCGCTTTAGGATGCTGTTTGAAACTGAAGAATCAAGTGTCCGTCGGTAGGCTCCAAACTTTTTTTGGCATATTCACATATGATAGTTATGATTATTGTGTGATTGGGTTTCATTTTCTTGACATTTTGTTGGCCACTGGAGTGAGAAAAGTCCTGTAACTGATTATTGCCTAAGTGTGACAGCAGATCCACAACATAACAAATCTTTGCCTGGTATTTCATTAGATGGTTTATTGTCACATTACAATTGATTAGAGTGAGAAGACATTATATGTCTCTCTCTTACCATGATTTGTCACATCACAGTTGATCAATAACAGGCTCTGTAATTTCTAGCTCTCTTCTTCTATTCTTTTGTTTTCTTTCTTATTGCTATGAATTCTTTTGAAGATGCATTTTGTTTTTGTTTCAATGAAGACATCTGACAGTTGTTTATTATCCAGGTACATGGGTACGATAACTGGCATAAGTGACTTAGATGTTGCTAGATGGCCAAATTCACTTTGGCGCTCAGTCAAGGTATGCGCTGACAATCAGTGACACTGATACTATTTATTTTTTAATAAAATAAAAGCACAGTGCAAGAAGAAGTTTTCTCTTGCCAAATCTGCTTTCAAAGATTTACTTGCTGTGTTCTCCAAGACTGCATCTTAATACTGATAGAGAATGTGAATGCAGGTTGGCTGGGATGAGTCTACAGCTGGGGAGAGGCAACCAAGAGTTTCTCTATGGGAGATTGAACCACTAACAACTTTCCCAATGTATCCATCTCCATTTCCCCTAAGGCTCAAGCGGCCATGGACACCAGGACTATCCTCTTTCCACGGCAAGCTTCTCTACACCATCTTAAGGGCTTTGATGGATGGTTCTATCATATAAACTCTAATTTTAAAGTACTTCATGATTTTTCTTCTCTTTCATTTTTTAACCTTTCACTTTACTTTGCCTTGTCTATTGGATTTAGGCATCAAGGATGATGATCTGGGAATGAACTCTTCTCTTATGTGGCTAAGAGGAGATGGAGACCGAGGAATTCAATCTCTGAACCTTCAGGGAATGGGTGTTGCACCATGGATGCAGCCAAGAGTTGATGCTTCCATGCTAGGTTTGCAAAATGATGTCTACCAAACTATGGCTGCTGCTGCGTTTCAGGAGATGAGGGCTCTTGATCCTTCTAAATCATCAGCTGCATCCCTTTTGCAATTCCAGCAACACCAGAATCTCCCAATCAGGAATGCTGCTTTAATGCAGCCGCTTATGTTGCAGCAGTCTCCTTCTCAACAGGCCTTTCTTCAAGGTGTTCAAGAAAATAAACATCAGTCTCAGCCTCAGTCTCAGACTCCAACTCGGTCACACCTTATTCATCAACAACTGCAGCATCAGCACTCACTTGACAGTCCAGAGCAGCAGCAGCAGCCACTTCTGCAACAACAGCATCTGGCTGACCAACAGATCCCAAATGTTGTCTCTGCAATATCTCAATATGCTTCAGCTACTCAATCCCTGACGCCACCATTGCAAGCAATTTCACTGTGTCAGCAACACAGTTTTTCTGACTCAAATGGGAACCTCGTGACAAGCCCTGTTGTTTCTCCCCTGCAAAGTCTTTTGGGCTCATTTCCCCAGGACGAATCATCTCATTTGTTCAATTTTCCTAGAACAAACCCCTTGATAACATCCTCTGGCTGGCCCTCAAAGCGAGCTGCTGTTGAACCTCTTATCTCCTCTGTAGCTCCTCAATGCATGATGAGCCAAGTGGAGCAGCTGGGGCCACCTCAGACAAGCATCTCTCCTAGCTCTGTTTCCTGGCCGCCCTTTCCTGGCAGAGAATGTCCAACAGAGCAGGATGGTGGCACTGATCCACAAAGCCATCTTCTATTTGGTGTCAATATAGAGCCCTCTTCTCTTCTAATGCAGAATGGATTGTCAAGCCTCAGGGGAGTTGGAAGTGATAGTGATTCAACAACTGTACCTTTCTCTTCTAATTACATGAGTATTGCAGGCACCAATTTCTCTCTTAATCCAGCAATGGCACCTTCAAGTTGCATTGATGAATCAGGTTTCCTCCAGTCCATGGAAAATGTGGGCCAAGGAAATCCACCATCTAGAACCTTTGTTAAGGTAACTTCCCATTTTCTGATTTTAGTTGATTTTCGTTTCCTGATGCTTTGTGGTGGGATGTATGGAACACTTGTATGTTTAGCTTTCATATTTTTAGTGTGTTCTTAGATTCAATTGTATCTCCATTATGAATGCAATCTTCTAGAAGCCTCAAGCAAGTGCTATCATGGATGTTGACAGTTTAATTGTTTACAGGTTTACAAGTCAGGGTCCTTTGGTAGGTCACTGGATATAACCAAATTCAGCAACTACAATGAGTTGCGAAGTGAGCTTGCATTCATGTTTGGCCTTGAAGGCCAACTGGAGGACCCCCTGAGATCAGGCTGGCAGCTTGTATTCATCGACCGGGAGAATGATGTTCTTCTTCTTGGTGATGGCCCCTGGCCGTGAGTTTCTCACTTTTACTTTTGGCTAAGTGGTCTGATACATGCAAAATTTCTTTGTTAGTTTTCCTAAAACAAAACAAAACTAAAATCATTGAAAGCATCTAATCTAAAAGTTTTAGCAATGATAATTGTGAAATATTTCAAAGAGGAGAAGAACAAGAAGAAAATGTCTCATATCATCGTGAACAAACTTTGAAAGGTCAGATTTTGTTCTGTGTATATGACCATCATGAAATGAATACATACGCATGCTGAATATGCCCTTCATGTGGGAATTTCTATCCAACGTTTTCCTGTCTAACCAGCCAAATTCCAATCAATTTTGTTACCTTCTTATCACAGGGAATTTGTAAACAGCGTGTGGTGCATCAAAATACTCTCACCGCAAGAAGTACAGCAAATGGGCAAACGAGGTTTAGAGCTTCTGAACAGTGTCCCAATTCAGAGGCTTTCCAATGGCAGCTGTGATGACTATGCAAACCGGCAGGATTCACAAAATTTGAGCAATGCTATAACTTCTGTGGGGTCTTTGGACTGCCGAGAAATTTAAGCAGTTAAGATACCACAATCTCTTCTGTAATATTAGCATTCCTTCCAAATCTTTCAGTTTCAGAAGTGAAAGGGCAAGCCTAATCTAGCTTAAGTTTTAATGTAAGCTATTGTTGTAATGTGATTAGAAGATACTGCACCTAGTTTCTAAAGCTATTATTGTAACTAGAAGATAATGTTCCTCGTTTCTAAGCTATTATTGTAACTAGAAGATAATGTTCCTCGTTTCTAAGCTATTGAAATTTGAATGCCAACAGTTGATAATAGGAGACAAATATATTTGTAAGCTCAGCTGTCTGCTTTTGTTATCTTGCAGTCCATTTATTATGAGCTCAATTTTACTGTAGAATGGACGTGATTTTTCTGTGTTGTAGCTTGGACTTTTCTGTCGTGATAGGGAGATGACTAGCAGCTCATCTTGTAGGTGCTGATACCGTCACGTGCCTCAGCCAAACCCACCTCAGCTCTGTGTTATAGCCACCGGATAATGAAAGGTCCATGAGGGAACTGTTAGCTGTCCGGCGTACGCAGTGGGGTAGGTTATCTGAGATTATCAAACTGTTGTCGAAGTGTTTAAACTTGAGAAAAGCACAGTAAATTGTCGGCAAGAATTTGACTAGTGAAGCACGTGCCATCCCTGACTTCCTCATCCATATAACCTAATTTTATCAGTTTCTGCATAGGACGATGTTCAACAAGTGAAAGGGAAAGGAGAGGAGAAAAAGGGCTTCCCTTTCCTTTTCTTTTTCTTGTGGGACACTGAATAATGGTGGGATTACAGGTTTGAGTTTCTGCGATGCATGTTGTGGGGCATTGAGTGCAGATTGGACTTTCCTGAGGGATGGAAAGGTGACAAGGAAGGGCACTATCATCAATAATAGTAGCGATAAGATGTAGGGTTGGCAATCCAACAACCCTCTCAGAGGCCCTTTACTTTTAGATTTTGGGTAGGGGAAGGGGGGCTGTCCTTTTTCCCTCCTGGCTTGCGCAATGCCTCAAGCAAACATTGATTGGACTTGCGCTTTGCCCTGTGAACTGTGAAGCTCCAATATGATAAAAAAAGAAAAAAAAGAAAGAAGAAGCCACTTTTATCTCATTTTCCCTCCAGCGTATGTGAGATGTTCTTCGCCGTGGCTTTCTTTTGTTGAGTCTCCGGCTGGCTGAAATTGTAGCTCAAGCTATTTTATGCCTCGCATGACCATTTAATTGATTTCGCCTTATTATTAGCATTAGCATTAGCATTAGCATTAGCATTAATAAATAACACAGAAAGATTTTAGAAAAATGTTGCTCATATGCTGCGGATGAGTAGTTTTTTTTTTCCGATTCTTTCCCTCAAAACTTTTATCTCCTTTTATTTAATCACTAAACTTCATTTATTTTTAATTAAATCTTTAAAACTTATGTTGGCATGGTTTTATTTGTTATTATCGGCATCATATTGCATGTTCTCTCGTGTTTGATTTGTCGTGCACTCATCTAACATTGAATTAGAGACCAATTTTACAAAATTAATCTTATGTTATTCTTAAGACTAAAATTGAAATATCAAGGACCAAAATTGACTTTTAAGAGAATCTAAACCTTTTCATTTGTTTATTGTTCAAAGGGTGCAGAAATGTTCAATTTGATCCCTCAAGTTTTACTTTTTTCATATTTGGTCCCTTCCCTTTAGGCTTTTTATGTTTCAGTCCACAATTTTATTTTATTTTTTCATTTTAATCCCTCGATATTTAAAGAAGAGAGAGAAAGTTGCCTCAATAAAAAGAGGAGAGGGAAAGTTTTCGGGTGGTCAAATTTGGACTGCCAATAAATAATAAGTGTTTTTCTTTTTTTTTCCCCTTAAATTTTTATTTCTTTTCATTTTGATCACTAAATTTCATTTATTTTTAAGTAAGTCCTTACAAGTTATGTTGATATAGTTTTATATGTTGTTATTTTCATCAAATAAGAGACTAATCTACAAAAATTAATTTTATGTTATTCTTTAAATTAAAATTAAAAAATTAAGTATCAAATTGAAATTTTAAAAAAGCTAAACCTTTTCACCCGTTTGTTGTTCAAATGGTGTATAAATGCATAAATTGTTCCTTCAAGTTCTATTTTTTCATATTTGATCCCTTTTTTTTTTAGCTTTTTATGTTTTGGTTCATAATTTTTTTTTTTTTTTGTGTTTTAGCCCTTTAATATCTAGAAAAGAGAGAAAGAAATCAAATATAAAAGAAGAGGGAAAGAAATAAGATGGACAAATTTAGAATATCAATAATTATGATTTTGGAGTCATTGGATTTATTATTGTTATTTAGTCTAGGAACATTTTTGTTTTTTCATAATGTTATGAGCAATTGAATTATTCTATTATCCTTGCCATTCAAGTTTTTTAGCATTGGTTTAAGGGTTAGGTTATAATTTTTTAAGGGTTTTTTTTTTTTTTTATTATTGTTTAGTCACAAGGGCACTTTTTATTTTGTACAAATATAGTGAAGGTTATTGACGCGTGCCTCGCACGCATTACACGCTCTGCCGCTTTCCAGTGACGCGTGCAACTAATAACGGTGGTTGAAATCATGCTTCTGTGGCATCATTTGATGTATCTCGACGTCATCTTCTTTTCTAGGTGGTGCGTGTATATAGTGAGGTCTAATTTGGTTCAAATTGGCTTTTCTTTCTTTTCTTTGTCTTTCTTCCTCAAATTATGTGCTAGCCATGCAAAACATTATATCAATCCTTCTATTTATTTTTTCTTTTGATCAGACATTCTTCTCTTAATTACAATTGTTTTATTAAGTTAATTGTTTCTAATTGGTTTTTATTTTTGATTTCATACCTTGTTTTTTGATTTTGTTAGTTTTTTTTTGTTATCAAATTTAGCCCTCATTCTTTTAATTGCTATTTTTTAGTTTTCAATTATTTTCTTGATTTATTTTTTTTTCTTCATTTCCATCCTTGATCATTTCTTTTCATTGAATTTTTATATCAAGTTTGGTGTCAATATTGTTATTTTTTAAATTATTTTCTTAATTGATTTGTTTTTTTTTCAATTTCATCCCTAAACATTTAATTTCATTAAAATTTTTCCTTTAACATTTAATTTCAGTTGGTTTTTATGTTGAATTTAGTCCTAATTCTTTTAATTGCTATTTATTTTGTTTTGTGTTGTTTTTTTTTTATTGATTCTCCCCCTTAATTTTATCCCTCAATATTTGTTTAGTTTAGATTTTTGCTTCTTTATTTTTTCATGTTTGCTTTTAATGGAGTCACCGTGGTCTCATGACTTGAGTTATAAATATGAAAGATTAACCCGGGTTAATTTTGATCTTTTTTTAAACATTTTTTTTTCAAATATTGTTTTTGGCAATACTTTTTTTGCTTTGTTATTTATGGGGCCATCCCAATTTTATGTCTTGGATTATATTTTGATTTGTTCACTTAGGTTGGCGAGGTTCACTCAAGGATTATATATATATATATGTGTGTGTGTGTGTGTGTTTCCATCATATCAACAAGTATTCATTTCTTATATTTTTTTGATGTGTTCGGTCTTTTTAATATTTTTTTATGGTTGGGTTTATTCAGTTATTTTTGTTTGTATTTATCATTTAAGCATGAGTTTTTTACGATGAGTTTATCTTTTATTTATTTAAATAAAAAATTTAGTAAACATAATTGAGTAAATATCTCGTCTTTATAATTTCTTTCTTGATTATTGTTAACAATTGTTTTTATTTACATAAATGATTATCGATTTATTTAGTTAGATAATTGTATAAACTTTTTAAATGAAACCTTTAACTTTTCATGTAAAAAAAAATACATTAGAGCCGCCTGAATACCTACTATTGCTTTTTTTTAATTTATAACCTACATACCAAATTCATGATTTTAATGTTTCTTAGTTTTTTTTCTTTACACTTTTTTTTGGAATTTTTTTTTATTCTTTACACTTGGCATATTTATATCATTTTTTGTTCTTTTGTAATATGTTTTTTAATTTTTTTCTTTACACTTTTTGTTTTTGAAAATTTATTCTACACAGATTAAAAAAATGATGTTTCATTATAGCAATTGTAACATTGTTTATTTTTCAGCTATGTTAAAAAATTAGTTTGAAATCTTACATATTTTTATTACTTTGTGATCCGTGATTATATTTTTTACTTGATGTTAAAAAAATACGTTAATAATATCTACACATTAATTCTTTTGCGTTGGAAAAAAAATTATTCAACTTGCAATTAGACGAATTGGACGAATTGAATAAACGTGCTAACACTTTATTTTTTTGTATTTATTGACACAAATAGTTTTATAAGCCTTTTAATTTATAATTAAAATTAAAAAAAATAAAAATTTAAAGAGCTTATATATTTATTTTTTTATTTTTTGCCAAAAACATATAATCCAACAAGCTGCAAAGCATGGTCACATTACTAATGTTATCTAAAGCAATTTGGCTTCTTTTAATGTGATGTCGGGTTAACAAAAAAGGCTCATCCCTCTACTTCTTAATCTAGTAATTGTTTTTTATTTTTTATTTGGATTTATACGCCCCTCCACTCCACTCAACATCTTAACGTGGCATCTCTGCTGGGTTGCCTGTTCAATTTATTGTTCACTGTTGCCATATGGGGCGAAAATCTAGATAAAGCTTAATTAATTTGGAAAACACATACAAAAATTCAAAAATCAAAATAATATAAATTCTGAGCATGAAAAAAAATTATTTCAAAAATCTTAAAATATCATCAAAATGTCTAGAAATCTGGAACTCAAAATCTTGGAAAAAAAAGTTATTTGACAAAAAATTCAACTCAAAATAATCAAAATTCCAAATGGTAAAATCACATAAAAAAATTGAGTAAAAGGACCATATAAATTCAATAAAAATAGAAGGAACGCATTAAAAAAAAAAAGGAGTAAAGAGTAGAGAAATGAAATTTGTGATTACATGAAGTAGTGGAAAAACTTCGTAGAAAAATGTTGACTTTCCCTAGTAAGATGATAAAGGGAGAACAAACAAGGAAAGAGATTGAAAGGGAGGGGAGAGAGCTTAACCTTGGTTCAGGGAAGGAGGAAGAGAGAAAAAGGTTGCATCATCTAAGCAATAAAAAATAGCAGAACGTAACTGATTGGTTGATGAAGAAGAAGAGTTGAAAACCTGGTTTATGGCCTTGCACAACAGTAGTTGTGCAAGGCCATAAACCAGATAATTAACAAACCTGATTATCTGCCTCACCCCCACCATATCCATTTCACCAGACGGGCCCTGATCAACAGTTGATTCCCATTTCCCCTAGTTGTCTGCCCACCAGTAGCAGACCTCCCAAATGCTGTTAATAAATCCTTAGTGTACATATAGGTTAGCCTTCCTCTAGGATTGGAAAACTGACTTCAGGTGGACTAGAGATGGAAGATGTCAAGCACAGAAATAAGAAAGCAAGTTCAACTTCCTCTTTAACCATCTTGATAGCGGGACATCAAGCGGAACAAAGAAACTACCATCCCCAAGATGCCATTATGAATCAATGATACATACACTGTCTTAGTGCCTTCAATTGCCTTCTACACAACACTCATTTGTTTCAGACCATGTCATTTGAATCCAAATCCACGAAAAAAAAAAATGGCCCTGGGGTTCTCAAATTAAAAATAATAAAGCAAAACATGCCAACAAATTTACCTGCTGAATCTCGTGTTGAACTTTCTGTACAATATGGCTCCTGTCACGGGGTTAAATTTTTCACCCCGAAATTCAACCCAATGCGGTAGTCTAGTCCTGACTAGACTCAGCCTTGCCTCACCTTTTCACTCGTGTTTCCCTATGACTATGTGTTTCGCTCACCCAAAGAGATTCTCACAATTACCTCGTCGTAAACAAAGAATAAACACAAGCAAGCACACCGAACTTTACAAGAATACTTCTCAACCTTTATTTATCTCGTCAACAAAGGATTACACAATAAAGAGTGTGTGTGCTATGCACATAAATTGCATGCTACACAACAGAGGCTTGGCAGCCTATTTATACACAAACATATGAGCTGCAGGGCTCAACCATGATCTCCTATTTTTCAGGACATAGCGGGGCACTTTCTCCCCCATGATCTCCATGATCTTAGTGGCTTATTTTCCAGCAAGTGATGGGGCATGATCCCACGATCTCAGCAGCTTGGAGAGCACCCCAGTTATGCTCCCACGTCCTGCCCCCATGATGCTGCCACTTCACCCACATTCTGCCCCCATGAAGCTGCCACTTCACCCACGTTCTGCCTGTCCACAAGGCAGTCCCAGCTACCTGTTCTGCTGTGTCAGCTGCTGACTTAGAAGGTCCATTATCTAAGCCCCCACGTCCATGCCAAGTCGCAAGCTCAAAGACTCGCATAGACCATTGCATGCTGCCTGCCGAATTCGTTTCTGCCTACGCAAGGCTGCCGCTGTCCATCGCTGCCGAATTCTAGGCAGTGTGCTTTCATTGGCGCGTCCCCGCGCCTAGAGCTCTAACAAACCACCCCCACTAGAAGAGTCCGACGTCCTCGTCGGAATAGACATGAAGTAGTCTTGCACTTGATCCTCAAACTCCACAAATCTGTATCCTTCTCCCACGAAACCTCCTCATTTTTCTTCCATTTTACCAAGAATTCTGTTCGCCGATTCTTTTTATGTTGGCCAAGTCGACGATGATCCATGATTTTGACGATACCATCGTCAAATTGCTTGTGAATCATAGGAGGAGCCCGTTGCGACTTACTTCTTTTCGGATCCTCATTGTCTTCATAAAAAGGTCGTAAATAACTTACGTGAAAAGTAGGATGAAGCTTCAGCCGTTCGGGCAGCTTCAATCTGTATGCGACAACCCCTACCTTTTCGATGACCTCGAAAGGTCCATCATACCTTGGCACCAACCCTCGGTGCTTCGTCATCCCCACAATTTTCTTCTAAATTTGCGGAGTTAACTTGAGCAACACCTTGTCGCCCACGCTGAATTCCAGCAGTCTTCGCTTTTGATTGGCGTATTTGAGCATTCTTTTTCTTGCCTTACGCAAGCTATCTTGGGCTTGCTTAAACAGTTCCTGCCGCTCCATCGCAAACCTGTATGCCGTTGGACTCTTCCCACCCGATATCTGCACTGCAATCTCGGCAGGAGTTTGGGGTTTTGCTCCCAAAACCAGCTCAAACGGACTTGCTTCTGTTGCTGAGGATTTCTGAAGATTATAGCAAAACTGTGCACTATCCAGCAACTCCAACTAGTTTCGCTGCATCGCTGTCACGTAGTGTCTCAAATACTCCTCCAGCAAAGCATTTATCCTTTCCGTCTGCCCATCAGTTTGCGGATGGTTGGCAGTCGAAAACTTCAGCCTTGTTCCCATCATGTTGAACAACGCTGTCCAGAATCTGCCTGTGAATCGCACATCGCGATCGCTTACAATGTCTGAAGGCACTCCAAAGTACTTCACCA
>Ga0325404_1004049_pt1 | contig 15625 bp, 7 predicted proteins | sample PopdelMetagenome_18_FD_205664 | JGI IMG/M metagenome (GOLD analysis project Ga0325404, IMG submission 205664) | Populus deltoides microbial communities from Bellville, Georgia, United States - Xylem-Control-R1 | ecosystem: Host-associated > Plants > Phyllosphere > Stem > Wood/Secondary xylem... | reverse complement strand
GTATTGGCCAATATTCCAAAAAATATAAAAATCTTATTTTGGGGGGAATTCATCTATTATTCACCGCTAATGTTTGGATAAAGAAATCCTTAAAGGACGAATATCCAAAATATTATTGGGAGTAATTTGTTATTATTCACTGTTAATATTTGGATAAAAAACCTTGATTATAATCGAGGACATTTCAATTTTTTACCCCACGGTTTATGAGCCATGAGAGTATAAAACACTAAGACAAAAAAAATAGGTTTTTAAAGCACCCTAGATTTCTAAATTTTTATCCCTCCTCCTTATGATTTACAAGTCGCAAACTCTTGAAATACCAAAGGAAAAATGAGCTTGTAAAGCACATGGAATCTTCTTAGATTTCTATCTTAATAAATTTAGTTAGAATCAAACCGAGAAAAACTGATGGGATTAGAAAACACCAACACTATAGCAATTACAAAGCAAACCAAACACCAAGCAGCTTACCTTAGGTGGGCGTACTAGGGGTGCTAATACCTTCCATTTATGCAACCAGTCCCTTACCTTAGAATCTCTGAAAGACCAGTTAGGTTTCCTAGTGACCATAATACTAGGTGGCGACTCCCTTATTCACAAAAACCAAAAAGACCGCGAAATCAATCGAGGATCGCCGCGATGTCGCGCTCTGCTCGCGAGGGTGCGACACTCATCAATTAATTCTTTCATTTATGTGATAGGCCTGCATTTAAGATGAACATTTACCATAAATTAAAGGTATCTTATATTATTAGATATGTTATTATAAAACATGCTTTAGTTAAGGAGTTATTGATACTTCAAGTGCAAAATGATGATATAAAACCTTGATAAAAATACACTTTTAAGTACTAATCACTTATGATGGCAGTTGTTGTCATGAGGGTGTATGGTTGTTAGGTTGGTGTTGGTCGTGTGGGCGGCGCTGTGGTTTGATGGCTGTTGGGTTCGTGTAGTTGCAGGTACTGGGTTTCGACCTTGTTGGTGTTTTAGGTAGAGATTGGTTTGGAAATGACGAGTTATTATAACTAATTTGTTAATGGTGGTTGGATCTTATGGTAGCTCACTACCAGAAAATCGGCAAAAACCAACGAAATTACAGACATAATTTTTTTATCGGTAAATATTACTGACGGACATAATTATGTCTCAAACTCTGTCGGTATATATCAATGGCTGATACAATTTTTTTTGTAAAGTTGCAACTGTGTGATGACATGGATTTTTTTCAGATGATTTTACTGACGGAATTAATGAGGGATTCAAACCGGGATAGCCGTACAGTGACGTGGCACTTTTACTGGTGAAATCATAGACGGGTATACCGACAAAAATGTTCCATCAGTGATTCCATCGGTAAAAGGCATTATATACCCACTCTACTGACACTCTCTTCCTCTGTTTCTCCTTCTTCTTCCCTTTCTTCTCTCTCATCCCACCTCTCCCCTCCCAAACTGCAGCTAACCACCCATCCCAACTCTCCCCCCTTCTCAACACAAGCACTCAAGTTTTTTATACTTTTGTACGTGGTCACAAGATCCATTCTTGTGGATTTTGTCATTTTTTGTAAGTAAATCTATCCTTTTTAGTTTTATCATTTAAATGTGAATATTGTTTTTAGTATATTTATTTTGTTAACGTATGTACTTGTTTGATTGTTATTGTTAAAGAAACTTGTAGTATGAATGTATAATTTTGTTGTTGTTATAGTTCATTTTTGATTTTGTCAAATTATATTTGTTTGTAAATTGTTGAAATTTTGTTTGAATTACACCGAATTAGATGTGTTGTGATGAAATAAATAATAACTTGTTTAACGGGTCTATTTTAATTCTTATCAATTCTATTGCGAAGTTGTGATTTCCGTAAATTTATATATGTATAAATTTGTATGTATGAACGTTGATAGTTGATAATTGATAATGAATATTTAACATAAGTATTTTTTTAGTTTGTTGGATAATGTTGGGGAAAACCAATATTTTTGTTATGTTTTATAGAGGTTCAATGAAGTCATGGATGATAATTCATGGATGCATCGGGACTCACCCCAAGGATTGTGGAGGATGGATTATTGTAACGGGGTTCAGGGTTTTATTAATTTCGTAACATCTATCCCGAGGAATTTTACTGATGGTGGTATCAGGTGTCCATGCAGGAAGTGTAAAAATTTAAAGTTTCTGCATCAAGATGTTGTAACGATGCATCTTCTAACCAAAGGGTTCATGGAGGATTACCTGTGTTATTATGCACACAGTGAACTATTTGTTCCTAATGAGAGCATGGTAAAAAGGGTAGTTGGGTCAACTTCTAGTGCTGGCAACATGCATGAAGTTGGAAATAAGAACAGTAATCCTTACAGGAATATGGTTATGGATGCAATGAGAATGAGTGAAGGTAATGTCAGTGAATGTCCAATTGTAAAAGAAGAAGCTAATGCAGATGCAGCAAGGTTTTTTCATCTGTTGAAAGATTCTGACGAACCATTATGGGATGGCTACACGAACCACAATAAATTATCGGCTGTAACATAGATGTTCACCATCAAGCCAGATCACGGGTTGAGTGAGGCCAGTTATGACAAGATTATTGAATGGACAAGAAGCATTTTACTTGAAGGGAACAGGCTGAAGAGAACTTTTATGCTACCAAGTCCATGATGAAACCCCTCGGTTTAGGATACCAGAAAATTGACATGTGCTCTAACTTCTATATGTTATACTATCTTGAAAATGGTGAGCTAACCGAGTGCATGACATGTGGGCATTCTCGTTACAAACCCAGAATTGGTAGAGGGAAGATTCTCGTGGCATATAAAAAACTTAGATACTTCCCTATCACACCTAGACTGTAGAGGTTATTCATGTCACCAAAGACTGCTAAGCACATGATATGGCACCAATCACATCATACGGTTGATGGAGTGATGGTGCATCCTTCTGACAATGAAGCCTAGAAATACTTTAACAGTGTGCATCCTCACTTTTCAACTGAATCAAGGAACGTGCGTCCTGGGTTGTGTACAGATGGATTCAACCCATTCGGGTCATTTGCTGCTCCTTATTCTTGTTGGTTGATCATACTAACGATTTATAACTTGCCACCGGGGATGTGTATGAGGCCGGAGTTCATGTTTTTATCTATAGTCATACCAGGTCCGAGCAGTCCGGGGCAGAATATAGATATTTGTCTTCATCTATTGATTGATAAGTTGACGCAGTTGTGGGGTCCTCTAGAGCTTTGACTTATGACATCTCGAGGAAACAAAATTTTGTTATGAGAGTGGTTTTGATGTAAACTATCAATGATTTCCCAGCTTATATAATAGTTTCTGGTTGGAGCACGCATGGAAAGCTAGCATATCCATACTGTATGGAGAACAACAAGGCATTCACGCTAACAAACGGGGGTAAATCTTCTTTTTTTATTGTCACCATCATTTCTTGCCACCGAATCACAGGTACATAAAGAACAGAAAGAATTTCTTTGTTGGCAGAGTTGAAAAAGATGTTGCACCCCCTCACCTTTTTGGTAAAGAATTGCTTGACGTTGTGTCAGAGTATGGTGACATTGTGTTTGGTCTCCAATCAGGTAAGCAGAAGTTTTCTAGTTTTGGTTTGACTCATAACTAGGTGAAGCGAAGTATCTTTTGGGAGCTTCCTTATTGAAAGACCAATTTTCTCCGCCATAACCTTGATGTCAAGCACATTGAAAAGAATGTGTTTGAGAATATTGTCAACACCGTCATAGATGTGAAGGGGAAGACAAAGGACAACATCAAGGCTAGATTTGATGTAGTGCTGTTCTGTAACCGTAAAAATATGGAGTTGGTTTATGATGGGTCACGGGTCGCAAAACCAAGAGCAAGCTTCGTGTTAGAGAAAAACGCACAACTACTAGTCTACAAATGGCTTAAGAGTATGTGTTTCCCTGATGGACATGTCTCGAATATATCAAGGCTGGTTAATACGGAGGAATGCATATTATATGGAATGAAGAGTCATGACTGCCATGTGTTTATGCAAACACTCATCCCATTAGCTTTTTGTAATTTGTTGCCAAAGGGGATATAGGATACACTAACAGAGATCAGTCATTTCTTCAGAGATATATGCTCCAACAAGTTGAATGTTAATCACATTGAAAGGCTTGAAACGAATATCATCGAGACAATATGCAAACTTAAGATGATATTCCTTCTATCATGTTTTGACTCAACAGAGCATCTACCCGTACATTTACCGTTTGAGGTAAAAGTTGGAGGACCGGTCCAGTACAGATGGATGTATCCATTCGAGAGATTAGATATTACAGTTGCTATGTAATTCATAATTAAATGTTTTTTTTTATTTTTTTAATTGATAATCTTTTATTAATTCTATATATGTGTGTGTGTGTGTGTGTGCAGGTACTTGTTCAATCTTAAAAAAAAAAGGTTAAGAACAAGGCGCATGTTGAGGCGTCAATATGTGAGGCCTATATTGTTGAGAAGATCTCAACATTTATCTTATACTATTTCGAACCTCATTTGAGAACGAGGATCAACCATGTTCCACTGCATGATGGTAGTGGTGAAGTGCCTTCAAGTGAGAACTTGTCAATATTCTCCAATCCTGGACGACCCACACCTAAAAATGCCGTGAAGGGAAGATATTTGTCTGAAATAGAGTTCAGACAAGCACACAATTATGTCCTATTTAACTGTGATGAGCTGAGACCTTTTATTAAGTAAGTAGATGTTCGACTTAAACTTTGTCAATAGTGTACTATTTATGTTTTGTGATACCATAAACTCATAAATTGGAACAACCTTGCAAGCAACATCGACGATACTTACTGTCCAATAACTCATAATTGACCGAATCCCAGATCTTTCAATTATAAGATGAACAATTTGCCACATAGTTTAGAACATATGTAAGTCCTATCACAAACTCATTATCTCTTACAATGTAATTAACTGTACATCAATATTACATAATATTCGTTTATTGATTATTGTTGTATTTAATATATAAGGTTTATCAATTGGGAGGTAGTGCTGCTATTTCACTGTCTTTACTAAGCTTGGGCCCTGAAAGAAAAGTCAAGTGTTATAACAGATATTTTGTCAATGGATATGTCTTTCATACTGAAGAATACGGGCATGGAAGAAAGACATACAACAGTAGTGTTTGTATTAAAGGATCGACTTCTAGTGAGTTTGAAGTTGACTACTACGATAGATTGGAAGAGGTCATCGAACTACAATATCATAGCGAGCATAATAGAGTGTTTTTATTCAAATGTTATTAGTATGACACAACTGACAGAGGAATCATAGTAGATTCTCACTATGATCTCGTTGAAATCAACTTAAAAGCTAGACACCACAACATAAACGACGTCTTTATTTTCACAAAGCAATGCCAACAAGTTTATTACACATACACCCCTTCCTTTAGAAAGGACCGATCAAGAGTTGATTTGTTATCCATTTTAAAAACAAAACCCAGGGGTTGTGTCGAGGTTGTTTATGATGAGAACAAAGACACAAGTGTGATAGATGAAGTCTTTCAAACTAGTGAGTTGGTTGAACCATACCGAGGTGCTCCTTCAATTGACTTGGAAGAAAATTTAAATTTTCATGTTTTCAACGATAGTCTTGTTGATGTTGACGCAGAGGAGTTGAATGTTGTTTTAAGCTCTACTAGTGGACTAGAGAATGTTGATGAAGAAGATGATAACCACATTGAAGAGTATGATGAAGCTGATGATAACAATTCAATTGAGGACGAAGATTAAAATTCTGACTAAACATGTTGTAAAGCCTTATTTTTATAATTTAATATTTTGGAACATGAAATATTTATTCTTCTTTAATTGCCAGCTCTTGTTATTGTGTTGTGTGTGTTGTAAGTTTGCAATTCAAGATTTTGTGAAGGAGGATAGAGACACATGCGGAGCAATATTGACAGTTTCACCGACGGGTACACCGACGACCTGGTACCTGTAGGTATTTCACCGAGAGTTGAAAAAAATTTACAGTCCATGCCACAATCACCGACGAGTACACCGACGGCCTGGTACCTATTAGTAATTCACCAAGAGTTGAAAAACATTTACGGTCCGTGCCACAATCACCGACGGGTATACCGACGGTTGGCGCAATCACCGACGGCAATACCGACGGACTGAAACCCGTCGGTATTTTACAGAGAGTTGAAAAAAATTTACGGTTCGTGCCACACTCACCGACGGATACACTGATGTGCCACACTCACCAATGGATACATCGAAGGTTGGCGTGCACCCCGAAGCGCACGCCTGTCAAAAGCCTAGTCGGTCGGCACTGATACAGATGGATAGATTAGTCTAGTGGGATTTTTGAAATTTTCGGTGCGAATACCAATTAACTACCGACGGCGATTACCGATGGAATTTAATGCCACCGATAATAATAAATATTCCGTCGGTAATACCATCAGAAAAGGTGCCATATTAATGTCTGGCGGGATTTTTGATTTTTTGGTGCGAATATCAATTAATTACTGACGAAACATTTATTACTGTCGGTGGCATTAGATTCTGTCGGTAATACCGTCGGAAATATTGCTATATAAAACCCCCCCTCTCCTTATTTGGTTCATTTTTTCTTTCGGCTCTTCATCTCTATTTCTCTTCTCCTCTCCATTTGTATTTAGTTTTTGGAAGAGTTTTTATTGTTTTGGTGGTAGTTTTAAACATATTAAAAGGTATGTATTCTTCTTTCTTTATCTTTGTAATTTTTTTTATTTTAATTATGATTATGATTATTTTTTTGGTGTTCTTTGTTTTGTGTATTGTTTGTAGATAAAATCTTAAAATCAACACACTATTAAGGTAAGCATTTTTTATTCCTAAATTTATTTTGAATTGATGTAGTGTTTTTTAGTTTTGTGTATTGTTTGTTTTGTGTTTAGGATGTTTTGTGTAGTGTTCTTTAGTTTTTTTCATTTTATTTATGTTTTAAATGTTAATTCAAATATAGAATTAAATTTAATTAGTTTATCTTAATTTTAGGATATTATTGTTTGTATTGCCGTAATTGTTATTGCTGAATTTATGTTTTAAATGTTAATTGAAATATAGAATTAAATTTAATTAGTTTATCTTAATTTTAGGATATTATTGTTTGTATTGCCGTAATTGTTATTGCTGAATTTATGTTAATTAAAATATAGAATTAAATTTAATTAGTTTATCTTAATTTTAGGATATTATTGTTTATATTGCCATAATTGTTATTTCTGAATTTATGTTTTAAATGTTAATTGAAATATAGAATTAAAATTAATTAGTTTATCTTAATTTTAGGATATTATTGTTTGTTATGTTGTTTGTTATTTTGATTAATTTTAATTGTTATTTATGAATTTGTATTGATGTTAGTTGAAAATATATAGATGTTGAATTTCTATAGATGTTAGGTTGTATAGAGTTGATTTTGCAATATTTGTGTAATTATTAATATTTGTAGGTATGAAAATTGTGGGTAGTTTTTAATATACGGGAGGTGTTGTCGAATTGTTATAAATGATTGAATTTCTATGGATATTAGGTTGTATATATGATGTTGCTGGAGTCAATTGGATTGTGTTTATTGTAAAGATTGCAGGTTTGAAAACTGTGGGTAGTCTCCAGTATAGGGGAGGTGCTGCCAAATTTTTTTAAAATAATCAAAGTTAATTATGTAATAATTCGTATACATTTGTGTACATGCGTCAAATGAAATCTACAGCACGTCGTCAGTAGACGGTTGCAACTAGTTCTTCTAGCAGCGAGGAGGACATCTCCTTAGGTTCTGATCACGGCGATGCATCTACGCCAACTTGTGATGCTGCCTCTTCTAACGCGGTTTCATAGCACAAAGGCAGTGTGCCTTCACAGCGGGGTCAATTCACCCGCAAGTACCAAGCACAATGGAAGGATGACCTCTCGATGTAAGTTTGTTAAGGTTTTGAGTTTGTTTTTATATTTATAACATAATTTATGAACAACTAATTAATTTTTTATTATTTAATTTCAGGTTCACAAACATTGAAGCTGTCATGACAATTACATCGGTGTTTAAATCGTCGATGGAGATTCCATTGTTTCAATGGAGTCAGGTTTCCAGACATCCTGAGTGGAGACCTAATATCGATGCATGGTTTCAGCGATTTCAGGTCGGTGTTAACTTTTAATTTCCAACTTATTTTTAATAAATTATTTTTATAATTTTATATCTTGTACTATTTTTATTTAAATGAATTACTTATATACACAGCGTAAATTTAAGTGGGATAGAGCGAACAACAATGTTGTGAGGAGGGTATGGGAGAATCACGCGGCAACTAGGTAACATCGAAAATAATATTTATTTTTGTTTTATAATTGTATGTTCTTAATTCTAATTTGTTACTATAGAAGTAGGTTGTGTGATTTTTGGTATGACACGCAAAAAAAATCAAAAAGACATGCGAGGGATGACGGTCTTGAAGGATGGAATTAGGTGGCGGTTTGGAGGGAATTCAAACTGCCATTCATCTCGGGAGATATATGGACGACATATATTGAGCACGTGACCTTAGAGCTGTTCTCACGGCGCTCACAGTCCAGCGCCCACAACCAGAATCGGCAAATTCATGGTTCGGTGACCACGCACACCGGCAGCTCCGTCCCGTTCAGCGCACATGCAAAGCGGATGGTAAGATTAATTTTATTAAAATATATCTTTAATTAATTTGTCATTGCTTATAAATATATTTAACTTGCAACCTATTTTTTCCTTACAGGCTGCGTCTCTTGGACGTGAGCCAAGTCCAATGGAGCTGTTTGTAGAGACGCATGTGCGGAGTCAAACCACCAAAAGAGGGTGCAGCAGTTCGTGGACAACCGTGCTCAGCACTTCGTGGCATGTTCGTTCAATCATTTTATTTTGTAAGTTATTATTTTCTTGAATTCAATATGATGATTTTTTTTTTAAAATTTTCAAGAGACCTATAATAGTTGGTTGAGGGAGAGATATGGGGACGATTCTTCGACCCATCCAGATTTCAATTCAGATTTGTGGATGGAGGTGGGATCGTCTAGTGGACCTGACAAAAATCAGGTCTATGGGCTCTCCGACACTACGGCCGAAAACTTGCGATCGGCCCGTAGTGTCCAACTGTTGGGAGCTCTCCATCAGTATCGAGCACCCAGTCTGAGGAGTTCGTGGCCTTGAAAAAACAATATGAACAACTCTCGACGAATTATGATCAACTCGATCAAATGGTCATAGAGATTAGATCAAGGATGGGTGATGATACATATGCAACTTCTTTTTTGCTGTACGGTCCCAAGAACATCCAGCCTCCTCCTCCTCCTCCTCCTCCTCTTCTAGCTTCGCCGTTATTCTAGTTTAATTTTGTTTTTTAAACACATTAAATTTGTAATGAATATTTGGATGAATATTATTTAACATTATTTTTATATTTTTAATGTTTAATACAATTTTATTTGTTTATTAAGCTTTTTTACTATTAATATTTTTATTTATTTATTTTCAATACATACCGACGGCTTTACCGACGGACATATTCCGTCGGTATTTCACCGAGAGTTGCCAAACAATTACCACCTATGCCACAATTACCAACGGAAATCTTCCGTCGGTGTTTACTATTATTATTACCGACGGAATATATCCGTCGGTATTTAACAGAGTTCTGAAACATTTACTGTCATGCCACCATCACTAATGGAGTATCCATTGGTGATTACCGTTGAAAATACAGACGTATTTATTCCGTCGGTAATATTCTCGCGGGAAATTTTTTTGTCATGCATCGCCGTTTGTAATTCCATCGGTGGTTGGTTTTTTTTGTTTCCAACAAAATAAGCAACGGAACGGGAAATTACCGACGATTAGTATAGCGACGGACGGATTCTGTCGGTGAGACCGTCGGTAATAATTTTACCGATGAATTTCATGGCTTACACCGACGTAATTAATCCGTCAGTAAAACTGTTTAATGGTGTAGTGGCTGGCTGGAACGGGGGGAGGTGATGGTCTAGTTTGGGGTGGTGGTGCTGGCGGTTTGAGCTGGTTTTGGGGAATATGAGGTTGTTGATTTGAAGGCTGGAGGTGGGGGCGTTGGTGATGGAGTTGTTGTCGGGTGGCTGGTGTCAGGGGATGATAGTGAAGAAGGGAGAGTCATTGTGTCAGTTTGGTAGAGGAGGTAGGTTGCAGACCATCGGTGGTAGGTTGACAGCCATGGGTAGAGAAGAAAGGGGGGATGGCAGTCTGTTAGTCTTGTGATGGGTCTGCTTTGGTGTGTTTTTTTCCTGTGTGGCTGGCGTGAAGGAGAAAGAAAGGGAAGTAAGGGGTCTGTTCCGGGTATAAAAACTAAAAAGGAAAAGGCTGAAGGCTATGGACCGCAGATGTGGCTTTTTCAGAGCTGTTTTGCGAGGTTTCAGGGTTGATTGGTAGCTGGCGGCTAGGCTTCTTCAAAATGGATCTAGATTTTTTTGGTGCATGTATTTGGGAGAGAGAGTGTGAGCTAGAGAGAGCTTGATTTTTTTTTTTTTATGTTTTTTTTTTTTTAAAGCCTCTCCTTCTTTTGTGTGAGATAACCACCTATAAAATTTTTAGGTAGCGAATTATGTTTTCTTTCCTAATTTTTTAGTCTGCAACCTAAATTTACTTTATTCCCTTATTTTCTTTCTTTTCATTTTGATCTCTATGTCCAAATATTTTTTATTTTTTTATTTTTTGTATTTTAATTTTTTTAAAAAAAGGCAAAATCATTGCCGACTCAATTAGAAAAACCAATGATTTTAAAAATGACACACTAAAAGTTGAACGCATTAAAAAGAAACTAGAAATTTGAATCCTTCTAGGCGATGTTAAAAATGTTGAAAATAACACAAATGTATCAAGAACATATTTTTTTATTTTTTATGTTGAAAATATTTAGAAAAAACATAGGGTCAAAAATTGGGTTACAACACGTCTGATCAAACTTACTCATTAACATCTCCATCATAGCTTCCATTCTATCCTGCCTTTTCTTCATGTTTCTCACCCTTTTTTTCAATATTTTTTGAAGACATTGTTTATACCTGAAATAAAGGTTAGTAGCAAAGAAATTTTTTCCTCGCGTGTTTACTCTCATAGTAAAATTCTCTCCTCTCATGTTTCACACAATATTAGGTTTTTCACTCTAATAGTCTCGCTATGCCTTTTACCACTTATTCCCATAATTTAGTTCTTAAAAGTAACATAGCAACTTATCAAACAATTGACCAAACTACGCAATGATTTATTTTATGTTTAAAGACTCAAGAATCAACAATTATTCAAACTTTTTAAAATAAAACTTAAGAAAAAAATAGTAGTGTAAATTTATTCGAATATAATAACAAAAATGAAGACATGAAATAAAAGTAAGAGTTATTATTAAGAAAGAACAAAAACTATGAAATTCAAGAAAATAAAGAAAATGATGTAAGGAATCAAGAAACTAAAGAAATTGATGCAAGATAATTCTACTCTACCAAAATATACAAGAAATCAATCATGATCACCAAGAATTTCCAAGACAAGTTTCAATTAAACCCTAGTTCATGCAATATCCAAAATTTCTGAATTTCTTTTCCGAGAACCTTTTCAAGATTGCGATTTTCATTCTTCTTTCTTTTGTTCTTTTTTTTATATGTGCTGAATTTTTCAAGTCACAAAGATGAACACAGTTTATTGTTTTATATGTATTTTTTTGGCAACTTCAAGACTGTTCCCTATCAAAATCGATTTTCTTCTACCTTTTTTTTAAATCGAACACACAACCAAGATTAATCAAGAATTAATATATATTTTTTTTGTATTAGTTGAAACCACAAAGAGAAAAAACCAAGAAAACAAACCCTAGATATGGCAAGATCTAAAGAAAACCCTAGAATTACTTATAACAATGAAAATTAAAGAGATATAACCTAAAATTGCCAAGCTTTGATACCAAATTGATGTGGAATTGTCCCTTAGATTGCTAATATGAGGTTTTAAGAAAAGTTTGCAACTTAACCCAAAAAGAACCTTGTCTTAGAGATCAAAGTTATATGCAATTGATTACCCCTCCCCTAGACTTATAACGAGACATAAACAAGATATATAAATCAAAATGAAGATGATCAATCATTCAAAGAGTTTGCAAGTTCAATTAAGAATTTAGTATGAGAATCAAGCACACAATATACAGCAACCTTAAAGAAAATTTTCATAAACTAAAAAATAATGTTAACAATTGGTTTATATAGTAAAAAGCTAACTCTAATTTGACTTAATGGACCCAAACTTAATAAATAGACATTAACACATTAAAAGCTCAAAATAAGTAAAATAATAAAATAAAACATAACCCAAATAAACCCTTAAATGTTGTAGACCCTAAAATAAACTTAAAGATAAATATCTCAACTAAATAAAACAAGATCAAAGTTGAACTTTGTAATCCGCTGGCAAAATCAAAGCTCAACTTCAAACAAATGGTTCTCCCTCGTCTTGATGAATTAGAAGATCTATCATATATCACTGAAAATATATGGATATCTAGTTTTCAATACAACTAGAATCTCATCAAAATTCATTATGTAGCTTCAACTATAGCCGAAACAGTAGTTAAAGGTCAAAATTAGCTAATTTGGATCTTTTTATTCCAATATTTCTGTAATATCTTGATGCTCCCCTACATGTCGTTATTGAACATAAATTAAATTAATCAAGGATTGTTTTTTATTTTTTGATATCCTCTCGAACTCTACCTTAACTCATGTATCTTAAAGAAATCTATTAATTGTCTGTCAAAGAACCATCTCAACCCAATAACTTAAGATGTTAGGTGAGGTCCCAAGATATGATTTATATTATTCTCCAACACACACCCTTAAGTGAAAGCCCTTTGGACTTGAAATTTTCACAGGCTCATATTATTTTGTGCTTAATTTTTATCAAATAAATGGGGATGGTGAGATTCGAACTCGTGACCGCTTGGTCATCAAGGCTCTGATACTATGTCAAAGAATCATCTCAACCCAATAGCTTAAGCTGTTAGGTGAGGTCTCAGGATATAATTTATATTATTCTCCAACATTGTTTCCTTGAATTTCTTTGCTTTAAGTCTTATGACTGAACCCAATAGAACTTCTAATGGATTTCTTGATGTTGAAGCTAGAATTGCATCAATTTAAGTTTACGAGAGTAGTTTGGTATTTTTATTCAATTTGAAAATTTATGTTCATCCAGGATGTGAAAAATGATGACTTAAATAATGTTAAGGGTAAATTTTCCTTTATTTTATTTTGTTTTCTTCTCGTATTTTTTAGTCATTCTCTCACTTTTTTTCTCTCTTTTAGCTTTACTTATTTTTTTCTCCCTCTTTTTTCTTTTTGTTTTCTTTTAACTCTAAATAATGATAACAATATTCGGTTAAAACTTAAAAATGTAGAAAAGAAATGAAAGTGTGTTTTGTATATTTTCAAATCTTGATATTTTTTACAATACGGATAGAATTGCTTTTAGGGTACAAAAACAATCATTAAAGGTCTTAAAAACAATTTATTGATACATATATCTTAATATCAACCTTACATGATTAAAACGGACTCTTTAAAATAAAAAGAATTTGTAAAAAAAAAATAATTGTAATATTTCTCATATTAAAAATTAGTATAATTCTAAAAAAAAACTTTTATTTACATATCTTGACCTTGTTTATTTGAGTTATGTATAGATTTTATTCTTATACACGACTTCTTTAGATAAATAAAAAATAAAAAATATATTATATAGTAGAATTATAATTTTGTTAGGAGAAGGCATTATAATTATAACAATATACTAGAAGGAGATATTGTTATTAGAGGAAATTACTCTAAGTATCCTATGGTATAGTTATTTTTTCATTTTGATTCCATTTTTATAGAAATTATCGAAAATATCATCTGTTAATAAAAAAAATTATTCTAATCAATCAAAATAACCCTATATATATTGTACCATAAAATCTCTTTCTTCACCTTTCTCCTCCATCTCTTCCGCTCCTCACCCCACCACCACCATCACTATCACCAACCTAGTTCAATCCTAATGGTATTTTTATTATTTTGATGCACCAAGGGTTTTTTAGTCATTAAATGAAATATAATGACAATCTTATAAATGATTAATCCTTTTTTGTTGATTTTTTTATATCATGTAAAATGTTATGAATATATAAAATTCATGATGTTTTGTGTAATTTCTAAAAGAATAGAGGTAAAATAAAAAAATAATTAAATTATAGGAGTATAGAGTAATTTTTCCTTGTTATTATACCAAATTTTATTGATAAAAATATAAAAACATAGTTAGAATATAATTATTTATCATATTTTAATTTCATATTTGACTAAATTTATTTTCATCATATAATCAAACTAATTTTTTCATCCCTTCAAAAAACTGAACAAATTTGATCACCACTGTCAGATTTTAAATAAAATTATTCAGATTTTAATTATTAAAATATATATATTAAATCCATAAATGTCCATTCTTTTCTCTCATTTTTCTCATTTATAAGAGATTTATAACAATAAAGCATATTAATTTTATAGGTTAACAATACACATGTCAAGCACATGAGAATAAAACTAGTTCTTTGAAGGAAAACATAATGGACATACAAAATTTGTACATACTTGTCAATGTGAAACCAAATTGGATGTGCATGGCATGTGGCTTTTGTAACAATCGCCTGGCAGAGCTCGTCCATCGTTTATTATTGTAGTAATGATTATTTTTTAAAATAATTTTTATTTATAAATATATTAAAATAATATTTTTTTTAAAAAATATATTTTTAATATCAATACATCAAAATATCTAAAAATATTAAAAATATTAATTTAAAACAAATAAATAAACCCTTTTAAAATACAAAACCAAAATGGCTATAGCTTGTGATATGCATTTGCATGTGGGTATGCTTGCACATGTTCGTTTGTCCAGGAAGGGGGAAAAAACATAAGAAGAAAGAGAGATTTTCAATCGTCTTCTTGCGTGAATGTGTTGGAGTCGGACAATATAATTGTGCAGTTGCCTGAACGAAGGTGCATGTAACAATCACGCGTCTATGACTCCCTTTGCAAGTTAAATGTGACAAAAGATTAATAGTTGAGGGATGTATGCTGCCATTAAACCTCTTTGATTGTTTAAAAATAGAAAAATCTTAAGGCGGAATGCTAGGTATTCAAGGACAGTGCAGCACGATAGTACCAACAATGGAGGAAACTCATACTGCCCCGCCAGGTCTTTTCATTTATGAATATTGCAAACAATTACAAAGGATAATATTTTCCTATCACAGCAGCTGCTCATGCCATGCGACAGGAAATCGAAAGAGTGTTCTGTTTCTGTTAATTAGTAGTTGAAAACAGTATATTCTTTTCTTTCTAATCAAACTTTCCCGTCTTCAGACATGCGGGACTGATCCATTGCAGCACAGCAGGAAAATACTGTTCAAATACGAATAGCTGAAGTAAGAATACTCGTAATAAAAAGAAATCCAAATAGACTTAAGCAAATAAGCCCTGGAGCTTAGCC
>Ga0325404_1004047_pt1 | contig 15630 bp, 8 predicted proteins | sample PopdelMetagenome_18_FD_205664 | JGI IMG/M metagenome (GOLD analysis project Ga0325404, IMG submission 205664) | Populus deltoides microbial communities from Bellville, Georgia, United States - Xylem-Control-R1 | ecosystem: Host-associated > Plants > Phyllosphere > Stem > Wood/Secondary xylem... | reverse complement strand
ATCAAGTATCAGCACATTGCACTATGAAGATTGAGTCGTGACGAACTCTCCCTATTCAAGCCATGGAGTGCTCCTTAAACCAAGGACAAGAGAACAAAATGAAGCCAAATCTAAAATTGGAATCAAAATAACCACACCTTATATGATAATCAAATTGGTTCTAATACTTCTTGTGATACCAAATAACCACGAAATGCAAGAGAGAACTCTTTTCAAAATTAAAGCATCTAGAACATAGCAAAAACATTGCCTCAATACACCACTGATGTTGGCAAGAATTGTTGGAAGACTGGTAGGCATCACATATAGAGCAAGAATTGCCTCATTATGCTACTGAAGTGGTGATTTAAAATGTTCCTGTCAGGATGACCACTTGTATGGTTTCTATCTTTGCCATGCAGTCCCATTTTTTGTTTCATTGCTCAAGTTTGCTCAAGCTTAACACGTTTAGTATGCTTTTAATTGTAAGAGCTTCATGAATGACAAACAAGACAGATATCAAATGTCGAAAGAACTGCTTATAAGAATAGTTGCTAAGCACCTCAACAAGTGCAAGGGTATTCAGATTAGGGGATAGTGTCGGCTTGACTCCTTTTGCTGCTAGAACTTCATCTGGTGTCCTATTACAGAAAACGAGGTGGGGAGTGGCAGAGTTGCGGAAATCATCAGAAAAATCAAAGAAATAAATCAAATTAAAAAAAAAAACATCCAACGAAAATCTGAGAAGGTAATGAACCAAGGTAAAAGATGCAGTTACAAACCTGGCTAAAACAGGCCTGGGAGAGAATCTGTCCTCTGGATCACTGACAAAAAATAAATAGCTAAGAAGGTCATGTAACTTGACAATGGAATAAATCAACAATAGAAGTTTCTCTATTTATTCACACACCTCTGTACACATATAACAGCCTCGACCATGCCAGATTTCAGCATCTCAATTGCAATAGAAGTCACTATTCCGGTCCATTGAGCTCCTGCCATCAAAGAAAGTTACAGACAAAACATAGAGAGCATTTATTAAAACTGAGCAGCAATGGACAACCTAAAACTGTGATAAGCAAAACATCATCTGCTATGGAAGTAAATTACATACGCTTAGTAGAATCTACCTTCAACAGGCTTTGTTTTACGAGCATACAAAAGCTCCTCATGGACCCCAAAGTATGTCTCATCAAAAGAATCTGCCTTCCTCCCTCTGCCATGGACTACAGGTTCCAAACCCTGAATGTCAAAAAAAAAAAAAACAAGGAAAATGCATTGGGTTGGATAATCAAGGTGCTAAAGAAAAGTAGCAAAGAAGAAACTTACTTCGATTTTGGACATTCCATCACCTAGAAAAGCACAAGCATTCTTGACATGGGCTATGTAGTAAGTATCACATAAGCCACATCGACTGCAGTGGTCTTTTGCTGGATAAATGCCACCTGGTGGAATGGGTTTGGAACGTTGCCTCCAGTCCTCTCTTGTTACCTTCGCTGAATACTTCTTTGAGGAATTGGAGTTCGAAGAAGAAGATGATGAGGAAATGATTGGTAGTGAGAGCTTGCATGAGATTGAAGTCATCATTATTATTATTATAATGGATAGCACGGCAGCAACACAGAGTGAGGAGGGAAAGAAAGAAAGCAATGGAACTGGAGCTTTGAACTTCGTTTCTGCACCACATATTATATACGGAGGATTTAAAAGAGATTAATTAATGGTTACAGTTTTGTTAACTGAGTAACGACACCGTCTCGAAATTATTGCTAATTTAAAATCTAACGATATTTTAGGATCTTTTTGTAAGAAACCAAAATTACAAGTTATGTCCCTATGAAGTGTTCGTTTGGAATTTCGACTTAAATATAAATAGATGTTATTTTGGTCAAAAAGAAATTTACAAAAATTCTTTAAAATTATTTTTTAATATTTTTAAATTGTTTTATATAAAAAAATAAATTTTAAAAAATATATATTATTTTAATATACTTTTATAAAAAAAAATATATTATCATTCTTCCAAACATCTCAAAATTCAATTACCTCTAAAATAATTTGTATAAATAATTGTTAAATTTGTAAGACGTTTATTGACAACATAACCATAACTATAACGATGATCATTGTAACTAATACTCCACAACTGTTGTCACCACCAATGATCATCACTACTACCATTAATTGAGTCGTGTTTTTAGTCATTGTTCTTTTCCTTCCCAAGAAAATTTAATTATCATTCCCATTCCGAGTTCTTATTCCCAACACATTATTGTGCATCAAACTCATTCGAACCTATGTTTAAATGAAGTTATTTTTAGTAATAAAGCTGTATTTATTTTCTAAAAACTGGTTTTTGAAAAATTATTTTTAAAATTTTCATGTGTTTGTTTACCATTAAGAAAGTTGCTTAACGAAAAACACTTTCCGATCAAAGAAAAATTTGACTTGGTTTTCAGAAAAGTATTTTTCTTTTATTTTGGGTGGAAAACACTTTCCGGAAGTTATGAAAAATTTAAAAATATCATATTATTTGCTGATTATATCAAATTTAGTCCTCAAACTTTTAATTGCTATATATATATATATAGTTTTGAATATTTGTTTTTCAATTTCATCCCTTAGAATTTAATTTTTATATTAATTTTTATTTTTATTTTTATAATTGTTATTTGCTTTTCCCTTATCATTTAAACCCTTATCATTTTTTAAATGAAATTTTTTATCTATCAAATTTGATCCTCATTTTTTTTATTATTACTTATTTTATTTGAAATAATTTATGAAATATTAATTATTATTATTTTAATTTCTTCATCTTTTAATTTTTTTTTATTTTTTAGATTTGATCTTTATTATTTTGATTATTATTTATTTTATTTGAGATAATTTATGAAATTATATATTTTTTTTCAATTTCTTTCCCATTCAACTTTTTAATTTGTAAGATTTATTCCTCATTATTTTAATAAACTTGAAAAAAAATAAAACATTATTAAGTTATTTTCCAGCTCATTTTCCATGACATAACCAAACACTAAAAAGTATTTTTCAATTTATTTTTCATTACACTACCACACATCAAAATATAATACAATTTCTCAAAATTTACTTTAAAAAAAAATTACCAGCAAAACAAAAGGAGTAAAAAGATGCAAAATCACATGTTTCATTTCTAGGGCTTTGAGCCTGTAAGTATGCTCATGAATACAATAAATGTGGGCAGAAACTGAAAGCCAACAAATTCCCAATACAGTTTCTCATCATTGTCGGTAACTCTACTCTAATTTTTAACCTTCCATGTATAAAAGACATCCCTCTTTAAAATTTCTCATTAAACAAAATTATAGCCAGAAGAGACTTACTTATTGTCATATGCCAAAGAATGACAAACTGGATTAAGGCCGCCAAAAAACTTAATTTCCACTGGTTACAAAACAATGGATGGCATAACTGACTTGAAATATACAAACTACGACCTCCGTTGAGTTGCCAAAATATGGGGAGCAGCAGATATAGAAGAAGCACAGGATGGTCCTCCAGGAACGATGCTTGTTGTCCCAGTTTGATGAGTGATCCTGCCTCGTATCAAAGACGCTTGCCTGTTCTTCGTCTGGATGGTCCTCCAGGAAAGAGCTTCATAATCCACCCTAAAACCCTTTCCACCACCTATTTAGGGAAAAAGAAAGAGCGAGATTTATATTTATCAGCAACCAATAAATGGGGAGCAAAAAAAAATCTTCTATTTCCTAATGAACATCTCTAACACTTGGTTTGTTGAGGAAGTAGGGAAAATGGATGGGAGAGAGGGGATGAGATGCTTCCTTGTTTCGTTGGGTGGATAGACCAAAGGAAAAGATCCCTTCCTGACATGTACTAATTTTAAATCTGCCCAATTTGGGCAGTTTATTTTCCATCTCCCTCACTTATTACATCCCATGCGTTAATATTCATCCTTTCTCCTCTCTATCCCATTGTAAACTTTCCTCATCCCCCTCTCCATCCTTCCTATTGAACAAAGCGTAAATTTTCCCTCACCAAATGGCTGCCACTCCCACGCCTTTGACATGCTCCAGGCGTCTTTCCAACCAAATAAGAAAGGCTATGCCATCTGCTCCGCAGAGTATATCAGTGGGTTCAAGAACAAGGATGAAACAGAGATACAAGTCAAGGTTCCAGTGCTGTTTATGTATTTACAAATACTCGGCAGGGTAAAAGTAGAATTCTATCCTGAATTCATTGAATTTTGCCATCATCCACCAATCAAGTATAGTGGGCATAGATTTTCTTCATGCAGAATAATCATTGCACTGGAAAAGTGTGATAAGGCCCAAAATCCAGGATCCAAAGAGCCATTTACCTTATCAAGTCGTGAAAAAAATGCAATTCCTCCCCTCTAATCAGACATTACCGACTCTACCCATAATTACAACAATAGTTCTAATATTTGGTGTTAGATATCATACCTCATCACCTTCATCTGCATATGTATTGCTGTCCTGCACGGTATGAGAATTGGGCAACCTTGCCGGGATATTTTCATTAGCCATACTTTGAGCAGTCAAAAGCTCTAATCTTTGAGTTTGAACCTCAAGTTTACGCGACAATTCATTGTTCAAATCCTTCATTTATTTGAAACAAAAATCCCAAAAAATTATATAAGAAAACTAGATGAACATATTGAATACGCGTCAGCATACAGAAATAGAAAATTAATCAATAGTATAAAGCATTTGATTATTCAGGGAAAAAAAATTCAACTTAGACTAGATCACTACAATAACACTCCCCAACCTCGTCAATTTCTAATCCATAACCATTTCCTGATCTAGGGAGACACATTGATTCTAAGAATGTGTAAAATACACTAGAAACAACTTAAGTATACCACCTGTAGTAAAACAATACTCTCCACACATTCTAGTATGATGGGAAGCAAGCAGATCTTCACAGTTGTTTGTCCTATTAAATACAGTTTTTCAAAATCTTATTTCTAGAAATAAGTTTAAACATCAAAATAAAGTAGGAGGTACCACCTATGTACAAGAAAAAAAATGAGTGCATTGACAACATATTATGCAAAATTTATGATCTATAACATGAACTATTCAGAACAAAAAAAAAGAAGAGGAATGGCTGTGTAATAAGCAAAAATGAGAAGTTTTAATCCAAAAATCTTTCAAACAGCTACGAGCAGACTGCACCCCCTTAAAAGCTCTTTGTTTTGCTCCTTTCATCAAAATCCAAAATCTTACTAAAGTATACACCCCATATATCCTTTTGTCTGTACAGAAACCAAACCCTCGCCGAGCATTTAATCCCTATTCATCTGAATCTCAAAGAGATCAATGGAAAGAAATGGTACCATGCACCATAAACCGTAAGATTCTGACACAAGCACAATCTAAAAGTACACTAGAATCAGCTGCTTCTATACAAAAACAAGAATTGACTGAGACCTTCCCCTCTTTTCTCGAGATTAAATATAGTTATAATCCTTTCACAGGCTGCTTCCCTAAGAGGTTCGCATCCAACAAAATCACTTCACATATGATTGCTAACTCCATTGTTCATTTCAGGCTAGAGGTTACCTTTAGCTTGGAGCACTGAGATGACTCAGATGTCAAAGCATGCATCAACTCTTCTTTTTCCAATGCGAGCTGCGCCACAAAAGGGATATTGTTGACTTTACATTTATGTATTCTACTTCAGTCACTTCATAAATTATTTCATTATTTAACAGAAAAGAAGGGGGAAATTTTATCAAATGCCTAGAGCGCTTAGGCTTGCAAAGAATTGACAGTATATAAAAAACATACCTCGGAAAGTATTGTGTTAATGTTTTGAATCATTCTCATTTGATCTGATGGAATGTACACAGATGAAGCTTCAAGATTTGACTGAATATTTTCAGGTAGCATGGGAAAATCAGTAGCATCACTTCTAGGAACAGACGAAGTACCATGTGTTTCCTGGCTGGAAGTCACTGGGATGTCATCTGCAATTGAAATGAAGAAGAAAACCATGAATAATGGGAAAAGGAAAAGACTTTGAAGAACAAATTGCAAAATGATTCATTGCAGTACGGCAGTAACCAGAGTGAATATTATCTGAGGTTGTACAATGGTTTTACAGGAAAAAGGGAAAATAGTATACACCAAGAAACCAATGCCCAACACAAAAATTGAAGCTCAAACATACTCGTCCAGAATAAAATGTTGATGAAAACAAGAACAAATAGATAATCCCCCACATCTATAAGATGTCAAAGCTATCCTATCCCAGAATTCGATAATTAGAAACAAAAAAATGTTTTGCCATCAACCAATGAAGCTAAATCTTGATCCAATTCCATATTGTTTTTCTATTTAAGCTAACAACCCCCCCACCCCCAACTGTTTCAAAAAGGACAAGGGAGATCAATAGGTCTCAAGGAAGCAGTCAAAATGTTTAACAAAAAGGCACACCAATAAAGTGTCTGAATTTTGTCTCTATAGAGTCTATCAAAGCATTCAAATGTGAGAAGAAACATGGAAGCAGCAGTAGCAGCATTTCCAACGAATTCCTGAAGTTCCTTAACAGAACAAAAGGCTCAAAGACTGAACCACCAAAAAAGCTCAATCATCATTTCCAACAAATATGACCCATTTTGGAAGACGAACCCCCCCCCCCTTTTTTTTTTTTTAAGTGAAGACACAGCTTACAGCATCCACTATGCAGTAACATTTTGAACAGCATAACATCAATTCCAAGAGAACTATCATTACCTAAATCTTCTGTCGATGTTGCTACATTTTTTTTCTCAGCACTCCTGCTTACACCTGGGGACTTTTCAGTTACAGAAGCTTTACGTAGCTTGGATTGCAATAGTTTCTTCTCTGTGTCATAAAAATGATGATTAGTTACGTAGAAACATTAAAAGCATATACAATATATGTGAGATAATTAATTATTTCATTTTTCACCGACAAATAAAATCACTCATTGATGGAAATACTTAACAGAACTGAAAAAAAAATCAATTGATCTGAAACATGGCCTTAAAAAAGAAATTACAATAAGTATATTCTGGAATCATGCAAAATAATTATGTGGACCATACTGGGTTAACAGTTATACGAGTTCTTGAACTTCAAAAGGCCCAATCCTATAGCAGTTTTAACAAATGATGTATCTCCATAATCAATATGGAGATGATTACGAGACTCCCGTGAAGTAAATATGCTTTCATCAGCATCATAAAATATCAAGACAAAGAAAGCTTGTTGTTAGCAAATCTTTCATTTATCAGCTGGAAGGATGGGTTATGCTTGGAAATGAATACTGCAAGCTGTTTGCAAAACTCTCTTCAACCTGTCTCTTTTATAAATGGTACTCATCTGAGTTTTTTAAAGAGGACAATGACAAACTGAAGAAGAGAATAAACCAATCAACTGTACTTCTTATTAATGATATAAAGGTCCTTTCAAAGTAGTTTGAGGAAGTCTTAGCAGACTTCTTGATTTTGCTTCTCGAAGCAATGCACCACTCTGTTAAGTCAGGAAGTTTTTATTTTGAAACTTTTTATAGAGAACTACCAGTTGAAGTACACAGTGTGTGATAAATTTCTTTCTTATTAGGTTTCATTCGTGAATGCAAACATAGGAGGATCTACAGTGGTGTCCCTCTTTTGACACCTTTCCTGATTAAATTTAACTAAGTTTGGACCAGACCTTTTTTTTTGTTATGTAAAAAATGATATTCACGTGCCACGATCGCGTTTTGAAAAGGGAAGAAAAATCCGCAACTCGGGTCATAGATCTGATTAATCAAATAAGTTAGTTTTATTTAAATTAGACGATAAAAAAAAAAGGCAACTACAGCAAAATGGACATTTAAAAAAAAATGATCATGATAACTTGGAAAAAAAATATTTTTTTCAAAATGGGACAAATTATATAGCTTAATTCTCAACCCATTAAATATAAAAGGATGAAATGGGGTACAAAAATAACCTAAAAACAAAAGGTTTGGTCAGGTCAAGTTAGCATGCCAAACTTATAACCCCAGTAATCAGGGTCGAGACACCTGAATTATCCTACCCACTTTTTATTTTTTATATTTAGTCAAATAACAAATTATCCCTCAGTTGACCTGATAATAACAAAAAAACCATTATGAAATAATGAAAAGCCCTTGGCGCCAGTTTTAAAATTTTTGCTTTCAAGATTATTTTGGTCGTTTCACTATGCTTTATATATGTGTATATATATATATGGTCAAATGCAAACCGCCCCTTAGCTGACCTGATAATAATGAAAAACCCATGTGAAAATACAAAAAAGTCGTTGGACATCAATTTTAAAAATTTTGTTTTCAGGGGTATTGGGTCGTTAAACTGTGCTTATACTTGTTAAACCGTGCTTATACTTTTGAAATGGGAAAAAACTTATTTATCTCTGATCAATTTGGTGATGGCTAATGCGGCTTGTAAAAAGACCTTAATGCCCTGATAGCTAGTTCAATATTTTTGGGTGTGAAAGGCAAAGATCTCACTACATTGTTCCTGTTCCAGTGAACAATGCAAATAGATCTATGTCTAAAGTGTTTTTCCATGCCTAAACTTTTCTTAATAATTTTATTGATAAAACTAGTTCTTTAGATTTTCTAACAAGTGGATAATATATCAAACGGTTTAGGAGAAATGACTTCCTCATTGTAACACTTCTCATCCATAACGGTTACAAAGTGGCATGGCATATGTTTATTTTAGTTTTTAATAGACCAAATATTTCTTTTGCTAATCCATCTAGTTCATCATCCCCCCATTTCCTCACTCCCCACTCTTTTCTTAGAACTCATTTTAGCATAAAAAAAAACATATATAAAAGCAATAAGAACTTCAACAGTGAACAAAAACTACGTGTGAATACCTTCTTGGAGGGCATCAATTGTTGACTGCAAATCCTGACGATCTTTCTCCAGGCTGGACATTTTCTTTCTACGGGATTCAATTTGGATCATAATTGTTAAATGTTGTTTCAATTAAGAAAACATAGAAAAAAAGGCAATTGGAAAGGATAATGTAGGACTCATACAAAAATTGTCCACTAAATGAAGAAGGAAATATATTGGCATGCACATCATCAGTAAAAAAAAAAAAATAGTTCCCTAAAGGAAAAAACATTGGCTAATTACTGTCATTTTGTCCCTTTGGAACTAAAGATAGAGCCTTCCTTTTTTGGCATGCATATTTCACTCAATCATGGAAATGTTGTTGGTATTCTAATGAAAATCGGTGCTTGCATGACAGAATCCCTCTCTCCCAAAATATGGTTACTGTTACCTCCCAACATAGCTGAACTCCAATTATATGGATAACTGTTCCAGAATCCATGCAAAACAAATCTTGATAGTTGCACAAAATGCTTTTTTATATCAGTTTTTTAAACAAACCCTGTTACAAGTCCCACCAATTTAAACAGACAAAAAAAGACTACCAGAACATCAAGTTAAACTGAAGATGTACATCTCAAATTCTTCATCTCCAGTCAAAGGAGAGGTAAAGCATACTTGTATGAAGTTATCTCAGCCTGTGAGTTCTCTAATTGCCTCCCCAGCTTTAGCTCACTAGATCTTAGCCTCAGTGCCTACACAAGCAAGTTATAGAACAACCTTAAGGAAAAGAGAGAAGTAGCCAAGCATAACTATATTATATTTGTGATTATGAATGACATTGGTATCAAGAAGTACCACAATATAAACTAACATATGAGGAGATTCTTTTTCATATGTGGATGATACAAAAATTTTAAGCACCCAAATGTAGTACAGTTTTAGCAGATTAGAACAATGTATCATCATTCCAGCAATTTAATAAAGGATTTCCATGTTAACTTCACAGCAATTTAATTGTTGTGCCTCTGTAACGAACAATTTTGTATACACAAAAATTTACTTAGTAGACCAAAACTTATGTTACAAAATTAAGAGTCAACCTTGAATTAGATGTGCATAAGACAAAAACCAATGGGTTGAATGTAATCAAGACCAAATGAAACTTTAGTTGCATTCCTACATTAGCATATTCCAATTCAGTCACACATTTTTCACAAAGCAAGGGCAAAGTGGGGGATGCTTGGAACTGTCATCTCTGAAGGCAAGAAAACAAGACGAACAAGAACCAATAATAAAAAGACAATTTACTACCTTCTCTTCCAAACTAATAACTTCAGAAGCCAGTAGCTTAGCTCGTTCATCAGCAGCATTACACTCGAGCTGTGCATTTGCACATGCAATTTTGACAGACTCAAGTTCCACCTGATAACATCAATAGGCATAAAAACAATGGAAATGGAAATGATCACAAATACCAAGATAGATATAAGCAAACTAGCTATAAGCAAGGGATAATCACTACTAACCAAATGGATCTTGATTTCTTCCTGTAACTGCTCCATATCAGATTTCAGTTGGTTCACAACACCTCTCTAGAGAAAAAATTCAACGAAAGTATTAACAAATTAAAGACAGAGACCAAAGGAAGTGTCAGGTATAATCAAACAGCCAATGGCATAATATAGAAACCACACCACTGCAATTTTTATAACTTCAACTTCTAGACTCTGATCCCAATTCCAACATCCAAACAAATCAACTAGCAACCAAGCAACTTTGATAAACTACTTTATACTTTATGGAAATATTTTGTGGCTTACATCCATGGGCAATGTGTCACATTATCCAACAATACATGTCATATTAAAATGCATATCAAGCGGTGTATTCTTACCAACAAAATTTATACAAAGTGCCAGTAAAATCTGCAATTCAGATTTGAAATATATAAATATCAATGACGGTTCCAATCTCAAGTTCCACAAAAATTGTGCTGGTAGAGTTCAAGTGTCAATGATAATACGTTGGAACCTTGTAGCCTAAATATTATGAGAACTTTACAGAAACACCTTTGTGTACATACAAAAGATAAGAAAGGTGTAGCCCCAACATCCCCAAGAGAGTATGATAAAAATTCTCTTATGTTAAAACTCTGTTTCACCAAAAAAAAAAATGAGATTTTCTAAATTAACATAACTTGCTACATAAAAAAAAAAAATAAGAAAAGATTTTTGTAGGATTTACTTCATAGTCTCACAAGTCTTATCCAAAGAAAAAATTATCCCATCCTTAAGAAAAGATTCAATTTAGCATATTTTTCTTATATATAAGATGTTAATGGCTAATGGGAATTACAAGAATAAAAAAAAGGTTGGCAGATATTTATCCTCTTTTAACTATAAAAAGGAAAGAGATCGCAAGGACAGCAGAGAAAGATTTTGTATGCCAACCTGTTGGTTGTAGCTATCTGTCAATGATGAATTTTCAGCAGCCAAGGACTCTGCTAAAGCACGTGAAGCTTCAAGAGCTCGTTGCAAAGAGAATTTTTCTTGTGTCAAGTCTTCAATATGCTGCAATAACAGGACCAACATAAACAAGAATGTGACTGTAATGAGAAGAATTTTTGGCAACTATCTCAGAGAAGTGACAGCAAAAACATGTTGAAGTGAAATTTGATAATTTCCTCTTGGTTCACAGGGAAAAAAAGGAAAAGAAATGATCAAAAGGGATGTATGCATCACAGAACATACCCCGACCACAATTCCTAAATATAATCCCAATCAAGTTTAATATTAACATCCCCACCACTCTCCTCGCAGCAGATGTTTTGTGTTGTGATGTTATGTACACTATTCTATTTGGATAAAATCTAGTACTGAGGAATTCTTATGTGTGCATCACAATACCAACAAGTCTTTGACAAACATATATTTTAATAAATTGTGAAAAACACTTAATTTTATAATATTCAAAACATTGCACTTGCAGAGCTAAATTCACAAATTTCCAAGGAAAAGCTAAAAAGAGACTAGTAAAGCAAGAACTATACAACAAATATTAAATAACAGAAAACAGGGTACCTGTTCCAGAGCAGAAAAATCTTCATTTTGCATGGGTTGATAAAACTCATGTTTTCTCTCCATAATGTTCTCATTAGTATTAGTGTTCATTACACCAACCCCATTAGTAAGAGAAACTGAAAATTTTGTTGCATTATCAAATGAACTAGGCATATTTGAAGTAGCCATCTCTGATAAACTCCTGTCAGTTTTGGTCTCCACGGGAAGCTTCTGGAAAGCAGATGATTCTAAAGCATCAACGCCGTTTGATTTGGAAGTATTGATTATAAATGAATCCTCTGGTTCAGTCCGTTGGACATAACTACTAGATGACGATCTAGACACATTAAGAGAGTCGAGGAAAGATGGACGAGATCTCCTAGAACTATTTGAGTTGAAACCTGTGGATTCAGATGTCTGTGCAGCTGTATCGTGCACAGCGCGCAAATTACTGGTGGAGCTACTAAAATTTCTTTCACCAAAATCCAAATTCATGGGATAATTGAAACGCATGTCCTGCTCAACTTCAGAATCAGAATCTCTCAGCTTCATATTTGGCAGGGTAGAGTCCACTGTAAAACCCCAAAACACGACTGTATACTTAGTTTTTTTTTTCTGGAAAATTAAAGGTAGGACAAAGTAAAAACTCATAATGTGTTGTTTATACAAACAGACAGACATGGAAATCCAGGGAAAAAAAAAATACAATCTAAATAGGAGAGGGACATACCAACAGTGGCAGGGGAGCTACTATAACTGGGCTTAAAGGCTTGCTGTTCAGAGCTGGCAGAACTTTGATATGAAGTAAGGAAATGAGTGCTATCATTATCAACCACAGAATGCTTTAAAGATATGTTATTTTCATTGGATTGGAGCAACTCCCTTCCATAAAGGCTGGATTGACTAGAACTGCCATAAAAACCACTAACAATAGAATGGTCAGATGAACTCCTGTCCCCTTGGCTCCCTGTATATATTCCAGATTCATTATTCATTTTTTCTGTCTCTTGGCCATACTTAACATTGGCTGATCCAGTGAGTCCTGAAGCATCATGCCTGTTTGAATCAAAATGATTTGTGTGGTTCTGTGTTATTCCTGAAAACAATGTACTATAATCACTCAATGAAGGACGACTAGGATCTGAATCTTTCAAAGAACTTAATTCAACTTTCTCGGTAATATAAATTTTGTTGCCATTGTTCATAGATGCACCAATGGGTTCAACAGGTCTGCCAGGTCCATCAGATGTGCCAACTCCATCTGAATCTGTTAGTCGTGCATGTTCAGTCTCCAACAGTTGCTTCTGATCTAGGCTCACATCCAAAGCATGAGGTTGGCTGGTGGGTGCGGCTTTCTTGGCTCGCTCTGCTGCCTTTTTCTTGCGGAACGCCTCCAACTGCAAAAGAACACGTAGACATGGGGAATATGATCTTACAAACCAGATTTTTCCATGCTTTAATCAGATGAAAAAAGCAAAAGAACTAAAATGGAAGGAGCCAAGGAGCAGGAGGCTAGGGCGTGAGGGACATGTTACTTAATCACCAGGTGCATAGTCTAAAATCTCTTAAGAAACGCCAACAGAGACGCACAAGGGCAACAAACAATTGCTGCTTCTTGACCTGAGAAGGCTATCAAAGACCTGCCAGAGCAGAATCTCAAAAAGAAATTGGATGTACACAATGCACGTTTTTTGTTATTGCAATGGAGGTGTTTGGAAAATTGTTTTTCAGCCGATAAGGAACACTGCGAAAAGCATTAAAAAGCACCCTAATTGGCTTTTACCACAAAGGAACAACCAATTGGAATTCTAGTGGACCACAAGAATCCTCTAAAATAGAGTTGCATGAAGAGAATCATGCCTTAAATCGAATTAAATTTACTTTTTAACTCTTTCAGCTCCGAGTCAGAATTACAAGGATGGTTTCAAGTCTTTCTTGATTGCTTCCACTTGTTTCTGTGTAGAGTACTAATCATAGAAATATCCAAACATTTCATCTTTAAAGAGTTGCATTTAATTTCCAGTTCACCAACGGACATACTTAAAGTCATAACTGGATCCTCAAAAACAATAAAACCAGTATGTAATTCTGAGTTCTTTCTCTAGTCCAATAATCTCACACTTGACAAAAATTATACACATTCACTCCCCCGTCCGGCGAGAAAAAAGGCGATTGCAGCAATATGTTTAACTTGGATCAGGAGCGCAAAGGTAATAAGAACTAAAAAATCTATTTGATTACCACCCTAAAATACACAATTCGCCAAAAAAAAATAAAAACTCGATTATCTAATTTGAATCACAGATCGTTGACAGTGGAACCACATGCATGTTTCTCGCTACACATTTTGCAAAAGAAAATTGATGATATCAAAATAAACTTAATCAGTTGCATGAACTGAAACAAATCAATCAATCAATCAAATAATTGAACATACCCGTCGCTTTCCTGCTTCGAGATGCTCCTGTTTCCGTGACCCTGGCAACGCCTGAGCCGACGCCATTTACCCCTCTAGAAGTTGATACCCTCAAATTCCCATCCAATTAAACTACTTATCCACAAACCAATCACAATCACACAAAAAAGAATCCAGATCAAGAAATAAAAAACGAAGGAAATATTGTAATTCGAAAGGTATAATGGTGAGTTAAATTCGGATTTTGAAATTTAATTTAATAGAATCTTGATTTTGTACGGACCGAAAAGGAAAAAAAAAAGAGGTCCGATCTGATCGGGTGAGAGAGAGAAGGGAGGAGAGCTGTTTGTTGTGCGCAAAAATAAATCGTGGGTGCACTTCAGGCAGATCTCCTTTGTTTTCTCTCTCTGTTTTTTTTTTTTTTTTGGGTTTCGTGTTTTACGTTTTGAGTTTAAATTTGGGGTGGATGCGAGGGACAAAATTACGTGCTGCTGCGTTTAAAATGACGGGCGTTGGATCTTTTGTGTTGTACTCCAACAGTAAGATTTTTTTTTTTATTTTAGGAAAATTATTGTTGTTGTTATTATTAATATGTGCAAATAGTTATTAATTCGTAATAATTGAAAAATAACTTTTTTTAATGGAAACGTAGTAATATTTCCTTCTCTGCGGTAATTTTTTTTATCAAAATTATATTTAATCATTTGTAATTATCGCAATTTTGATGTAATTAATTAAATATAATATGATAAGATGCATTTTTATGACATAATAGGTAAATATATTTTTATGTTACATGCATTGGATAATATTCTTTTCCTTTTCTAAGATAATTATACCGTATGATTTGCATGGAGAAATTTTTTACTGCGAACACGGCAGTCATTATTATTTTAAATTATGGATTATCGAGGGTATTTACTTATTATTGTTATAAAAAATTGCTTCATCTCTCTATAAATTAATAAATTACTCCATAGAATAATACAGTGTAACTGTGATTTAATAAATATTGTTACTTAAAGGTAGAAAAGAGTTTTTTTAGGTCGTAATATTATAAATTGTTAAATACATTTACATGTAATATCGTAAAAATTTATCTTATGATTTTGTATTTTAACTAATTGTACCTTAATTGTGATAGTTAAAGATGATTAAGCATGATTTCGAAAAAAGAATACCTTGTTATTTTAAAAGAGGGAAAAGGTGTTATACTTGACAAAAAATTATTTTAAATAATTATGAATTAATAACTTTTATTTTAGAAGAAATACAAATTACATTAAAAAAAACTGAAAA
>Ga0325404_1004039_pt1 | contig 15644 bp, 11 predicted proteins | sample PopdelMetagenome_18_FD_205664 | JGI IMG/M metagenome (GOLD analysis project Ga0325404, IMG submission 205664) | Populus deltoides microbial communities from Bellville, Georgia, United States - Xylem-Control-R1 | ecosystem: Host-associated > Plants > Phyllosphere > Stem > Wood/Secondary xylem... | reverse complement strand
CCCCACTTTACAACGTAAACAACTCTTTGTTTAGATTTTTGGGTGACCAAAAGCAGTATTACATTTATGATAAAGTTAAAGGCAGAGTACTATCCATGGAAAGACCACAGGATTTCTGTGAATTGATTACACTTGTAAAAAGACAACCTCCATTGTGTGGATGAAGGACGAAGTAAAGGAGAAAGTGGCATTGGGGTATATATTAACGATTTGGTTTATATATGAAACCCAAGTGCTTCGAGTAGTTGATGATTCACATTTTGCTACTACTGATAAGGATGGTAATAGATCGGGTCAATACCAGGTTTTTTATCAACCTCTTGTTTGATCTCCATTCGAAATATATTACTTGTCATATCTTAACCTAGTCGGATTAGGTTAAATAAAGATTTTTATCTATTTTGGTTATACCTGATATGATCTGATTAATTTTTTTATAAAAAAATTAGTTTTACAAAAATCAAACCTAATTTTTAAAATAATATAATCTTCATCTTTGAATCATAAATTATAAAATAGAGTGTAAACTTACAATCCATATATAAAACCATAAGAATTCTATACTAATCATAAGATAAAAAAAGGTGATAATGAGTGAATCCTTCGCTCTTTTCCACTCTCGGTTTAGTTGGAAGAAATCATATCCAATTAAATAGGATGGAATTGCCATTCTTAACTAGCTAGTAGCTAGTAATCATCACTGAATCACAGTTTTGAAACCCATGAATTTCAAGAAGAGAGAGATTCGGAACCCTAGAAGTGATCAGGGGACAAACAACACACAGCAATTGCCCCACAAGGCCAAATTTTTCGTCGGCCAAAATTGACATTTAAAAGTGGATCATGAACCAATCTACTTCAGGCCTCTCATTGAATTAATTCATCTCAACTGATTTCCAGTACGTGGGATTGTTGTTAATGAGACATGAGGTCGTCTCTATAATATTATGCATCTCAGCATGCAGGACTAAGACATATTGGTTTCATCCAAGACAAAGGAGCAATACCATGTGCTTATACTTTAGTAGAATCATTATCTAGTAGGGATACGAGGGAGTTGCTCTCATATGAGATGCTTCCTTATTGTCTCCTAGGTTGAAGTTGTGAAAAGTATAATATTTTTTAATTTCTTTTAGTTTCAATGTGCATAATTTGTCTTGAATTGAACTAGAGGCACGAACGTTGTTTTTTTGCATAAAAAATAAGAGTGTAGACACTAATTAGTCGTAAAATGAAAAGAAAAATTTCAAGAAACTACTTGAAATTTTTTAATGAAAAATGTATAAATTATATCTTGTAATAAGCAAAACTGGTAGTAAACAATTGTTCTAACTTGTTAAAGATTATTTAAGCAACTATAGTAGGATATAATACTTACCATGATGCTTGTAAATCAATTTAGAGAGCGTTTGGAAATGCGAGCCAACCCGTGTTTTTAAAAAATTTAATTTTTTTATATATTGGATCATTTTACTGCGCTAATCTTAAAAATAATTTTTAAAAAATAAAAAAAATATCATTTTAATATATTTTGGAATGAAAAGTATTTTGAAAAGCAACCGCAACAACACTTTCAAATAGGCTCTTACAATGTCTTCGTCATTGATGCTCGTTTGGCTAGACTCTCGCTAGTGCCCTTTACTTAATTATTTACATTTTTAGATTGAAATATCTTTGTAAGATACAAGGAATAATTTTTTAGAGTTCAATATTTTTCTCCTCCCACGCCTAAAAATAAATGGAATTCACTTCTTTTTCTTTTTCGATATTTTGGGATGGTGGATTTAAACTAATGAAATCTCATAAAAGATCCTTTCTTCAAGCCATAAAAAGAGAAGGGATTCATGGTCATAAATTACTTGAGATTTTAGGAGCAATGATTTTCTTGATTTCAATATTTAAGCCTGAAAAAGAAAAGGAATTCATTGTCATTATTCAATGTAAATCAACCTAAAAAGAAAAGAAAAGACAAGAAAAGAAAATGGGCAGTAATAGCAAGACATTTTGAAGCACAAATTTTAAAATCATGTTTGGTAAGCTATTCAATGTTGAGGAACCTCCAAAAACAGAAGGGCCACTTCTTCTTCTCTGAACCATCCATGAAATATTATGCTATTGGTTATCAGCAAGCTATGGCCAGCTTTCATTTTCAACATAACTACAAGCAAGCATTAGGCAGAAGATCTACGACCAAACCATGTTTGTCCTTCGATGGTCTGTGGCCATTGTATGTCCCACCCACATTCCATTGCATATCTTGTATTTTTCAGATGATGATGCAATATCAAATTAATAATAATAATAATAATAATAATAATAATAATAATAATAACAACAACTACTTTTTTAACAATTAGGGTTGGTTTGCGTTTGTTTAATGTTTTAGAACAAAAATAATATTTGATTGAAGTGAAACCAAATAGTTTTGAAGTGAAATCAAGTAATTTTAAAATAAAGAGTAAAAGAGGCATGTCCCTTCCATCTTTTTTTTTATTATCTCGAGACAATAATTAAACAATGATGTTATTTGTAGTTTTTATTTTTAAGAACTTGATTATTTTAAACTTTTATGTTAAAAGAAGAAGAAGCAAAATCATCCATGTGTTTGGTTGAACATAGACAAAAATATAAAATAAATATATTTTTAGAATAATTTTGAAGTGAAATTGTCATTTCAAAAAATAAGATACAGAAGTATATGTATTTTCTGTTTTTCATTATCTTAATTTGTCTCTTTTATTTAGAGATAATATTATTTGCGATTTTTATTTTTAAGAACTTGATTATTTTGAATTTTTATGTTAAAAAAACAAAAAGCAAAATTATCCATTGTCATAATTTTTAAAACCAATTTGTTTGATTTTGAAAATTTTTGACAACTAGTTATTGGTTTTTTATATTTTTGTAATAAACAACAAAAAAATAAAGTTTCTTGTTTGTATTTTTAAATTTAGTTTTAAAAAATGGAAAACATTAATGATATCAATCCTTAAATTCTTGTGAATCCTAATTTGAATGATATGCTTTAAGCTAGCTGGGTATCGTAGTACCCCCCGTGCTAGAAGAAAATGAAAACAACTTTAGACTTGAAAGATTAATTATCCATGAAAGAGACAATTGGGAGTGGAGACAGTTTCTAGTCTTGTACCAACGAGCAATGCATCAACTAGTTAAGAGAAAACTGGTATGAACAATGATTCACACTTGATTTGACTAATGATAGGATGTTTTCTTGAACTTGAGAGGATTCATCTTGCCTATTGCAGCAGTTAAACTCTTACTTTCTGTCATGATCATTCACCTAATTTCCCATTTATTGTGCCTTTCTAAGGGGTGGTGGTAAGAGGGGAGATCATTCTAGTTAAGTGGATAGATCTTTAGCATGGGATGCGTGTTGAGGATTTCAGGAGTCCCAGTTCAACTCTAGGGTTTACATTATCAGAACTAATCTTGTCTCCAGACAAGCACAGAAGTGGATAGATCAATCATTTTCACCGACTCTGACGAGAAACATCACAGCTGAGAATCATATGCATGATGCAATCATAAAGTAGAAAGAAAATGAGCTAAGAGAAGCTTTTGATTTCACAGGATTAAAACGTTTTGAACAACATTCTGTGGCTTAAGCATCAGTTTCAAGCACAAGTCCAATCTAAATCAGCGGACAACATTAACCATCTAGACTTCGACATCTTCTCCGAACGAAATCAAGAGTGTTCCAAGCAAGGATATGCTATAGAGTTGAATATTCTATAAGAACAAAAAGTTATCGCTATACTTCATTTTCCACCCCTTTTGGTTGTTACTATGAGATCATTGTGAATTATACAGTGTAGGCAAATTGACAAGAAATCAGATAAGGAACCGGCTGAAGCAGCAACTCATCACCAGTAGTGATCCTCAAAAGCAGACTTATTTGCTACGAGCCTCTACATCTGATATTCTCTTTGGAGGTTTACTCATCTTTTGCTGGTATTTGGCATATGAGTACCACAAACCACCCGCTGTGTTGATAACCAATCCAGTCACGTTCAAAGCATGCACTTCCACACCACCCAGGAGGACAAAACCAAGGGTCTGAGCAGAAAAGGAAAAGGAAACTTAAACTTAATGCACTTGAACATTTAGCAAAACATGACTAATGGTCTGAAAAAGATGAGGGTAACTGAAAAAACCCATAAACAATTTGGTTTAATTGATAAAACTCCAAGTTCTTTGTTTTCTTCTTATAGATTCTCTATAATAGACTAGAAGGGTTATATGCACATACCGTGGACCCAACACCTTTGAGGACTCCCACAATGGTTGTTGTTAGAGCTGAGTTGACTATGGTACATAAGAACATTGTGAAGTTGAGAACTATGCCCATTATTAATGAAATAACAAGGATCACCAAAAATGATAAGGAATTACTCTGCAATAAAAAACAGATTTCAAGTTAGAAATCACGAAGAGCAAAATGCAGCACTTTGTAGAGGAAAAATGAAGTTTGAATCATCACTGCACTTTATGGAAATCTTTTTGATTGCCACAATTTTTTCAAAACAAATTACATGATCTGGTTAAAAAGATTGACCAAGACCAATACCATTACCATATGAAGAGGCAAGACAATAATTCAGACTTAAAACAAGGCACATGCATGTGGAGGCATTGAGTTTTATGGATACACCAGAAAACATCAACTTGAAGCATTGAGAAAAGTCTAATGATAGAATAGTCCAGGATGGACCAGACAGTATTAAAGTTGCAACAACTGTGCAGTTTTCCGAGGCATCTCCTTGCTGGGACTGCATTCGTGATAGAACAGCAATTGATATTCAACATAATAAGGTCAGTAGCCTAATACTGTTCATCATGATAACTTTTGAAGGTCTTAAATTGTGAGGGAATATAAATGATAATATGACAACTAAAACTGTCACTTAAATTTATCACAAGTTGGAGAGGTCAAGGTCTCAAGAGGGTGTCTATAGCATGAATCAAACTTTGCATTCCAATACGCTATCAACACCCTCACCCCACCCCTCTACAGAAATCAGACCTAGTTTCCCTAAGACATAATCGATACCCTTGCCCTGCCCTAGAAAAAAACGAGGTTTTAGATGTTCAAGATGTTAAAAGATCATTCTGAAATGGCCTAGTGCACTTTCCTGGTTTCAGGAACCAGACTATTCCAAAAGGCATCAATCAACAATCCCAGAAGGAAAAACATGAAATGCAGGATACCAATATAACATGACCTCAACCTATTTAATACTTTTCAGTTGGGATACCAATTAAAAGGAAAATAATAAAAACTCAAATAAGAGAATAATAAAACTCAAATAACTGACTGCACACTGAAACATATTTGACCAATGGTGTTCTACCATTGACATGAAAATCTGATAGATGTTGAAGTGGAATACAAGATTCTCCTGGTAAGTTATAAGCTCCTACAGCAATATAAATTAGACCGAACTTCAATGATGTTAACTGCCTAACTGTAAAATCCAGACTCTGATAGAAAACTTTGAAGTCATAGAAAAGGTTTTTGGTGCTACATAAAAAGGTTTTGACCATCAATTATTAATTCAAAGTTCCATTTGTAAACAATAATGACAAGAGCCTACATAAGTAAACAAGAATAGCATTCTACCTTGCTCTGAACAGGCTTCAGAACTTCAGCATGCCATTTGTTTCTAGCACAATCAATAATTTGAGTCTAAATATGAGGGGTTAAGATTCTGACCTTCGCAAACAATAATGCTAAAGAGTTTGGAAATTCCCCTGTAATTATGATGAGAAATATCAAGAATGGAAGAGACAAAAAGCTGTTGTAGAACATTATCTCAACTGAAGAGAGGCCATCCTCAGCACCAGATCTTTCAACTAAAACAAGGTACATCGTCTGCACTTTCGAAGCACAACTACTATTAGTAAATAAGCAAGCATCATCACGCTGTATTATTCACATCCATTGGAAATTATGGAATTAATAGCCAACCTGAAAGAAAACAGAAGTAAGGGCCATGCCGTATCCCCAAAGGTCAAAAGAAAAATCTCCAAGTGCTGCTATAATAACTCCAGCAGCAATCAATAGCACGGAAAGAGTAACCTGAAATACGAAGCAAAAGTGTCATCGTTTGAAGGAGCATCCTATACTCAAGATACTAGTCAAGGAGATGCCTTCTCAAGGATTCAAAGGGTTGATAACTAGATTATGGGCATGTAAATAAAAATTGGTCTTTTAGTAACATATATCTGTTAATTGAACAGCAAGCTTCTCCTTCATTTATGAAATCTCAAAATTCAAGAATCGGGAATGTGTATTATTGATCATTCTGTCAATAATATTAATTTTACCAGTTCAAGTACACACACACTAAATGTAAAATAAAACACTGGCAAAGCAGAGTCCAATGTATATCTTATATATGTTACAAACAAAAAGGGTAAGCATTCAGTGAAAACTAGCTCAATAAGTGGCAGCACAGACCTGTGTTGTAGGCTTTCCCTTTCCTGAGAAAATTCCAGCTATAAGTACTGCAAGCGGTGTGAGTCTCTTTATTGCAATATACATAGGAATATTAACTCCTCTCAAGCTAGCCAAAGCAAAAGCTACATTAGCATTGTAGAACAACGAAACTGGGAGAAGTCTTTTAGCTGTTTGCATATCGACTCCCCTCGCTCTCGTATACCCTGTTCGTCTACCAAAATGTATAAGCAATGCCGTCGCCAATTGCTAATCCAACCAACCAACCAACAAGAATCAAACAATAACAACGTCCTTTATCAGTAATCATAATCACCGAAAACATACATATTAGAGCAACAAGTCTAAAAATCTTCAAAACTCATCATCAAGTGGGATTGACAACACAGCATGAATATTTTTCCAAATAACAATACAATTAAACAAGAAAAGGGTTTAATTTGTTTTCAAATTCAAAAAATTCAATACCTGCAAAGTGAGAAGGGTCATTGAGTGACCATATTGCATCAAAATGGCCTTATTGATAAAAACCATAGCCATTGAAGCAATTCCATATGACACGGCCGCAACCAAACTACATTCATTCACTCACATACAATCATCAAATTCATTAAAATGCCTTCAAACAATTCAATCAGATAATGAAATGTGAATAAGTATTACATGCATGCATTAATAGGTTTTGGATTAAGAACTCAATAATATAACTCAAGTACCTCTTATAAGGACTTGCTTCTGCTTCACTGCGATTTTCCATTGCTGTCAATTGAGTCAAACAAATCCCCACAATTTCCCAAAATCAGAAACAAAACAAAGCCCTGCAAACTAATCAAATAAAAAGCATCGAACTTTAGAAGCAAAAATAAATAGAAAACATAACTGGAATCTGGGACATCATTAAAAATCAATAACCTTGCTAAAAACAAACTCCCTTTACATTATAGTAACAAAAAAGAATCCTTTTTTATGGGTTCTTGGATCAAGTGAAAGAGGTTTTTGTGAGTGGTTTTGCTGTAGTAAAAAATATAGAAGCAAAAAAAAAGGAGGAAGATAGAGCGAAATAATAATAATAATAATAATAATAATACAGCAAGGGTAAAGACAAACAGCTGGCCATCAGATGAGAAATGGCTTTGCTTGCTTGCTGGTTCCTGTGTCTCCACTTTTGGCTCTACTATTTTCAAGATAAACGGTCTAAGATGTTAACCACTTCACATGACCATTGGTTCTACTCTAAATAATCCCTTTACCGTTATCATGATTACTATTTAGTAATTTTGGACCAACTTTCTTGGATTGGGAGTAAAATGTCTTTTTAATCCAGTGAAAAAAAGGTTCATACTTATATTGTAAGACTTCGAAATTTTAGGATTATGGTGTTAATGAAGAAAATAAAAAAATATTTTTTTATTTTATATATATATATTAGAAATTTTTTACCAAGCTATCCTATTTATTAAACTTAGTACATCCTTATGAATATAAAATATAGTTATTAAACTTGGTTATATCGAGTTAAATTCTAGAATTTATTTTTATTTTTGTTTAAATTACATTGTTTTTTTAAAAAAAATTAAAAACAACATCATTTTATTTAAAAATAAATAAAACAATATTATTTTAAGTTTACCTAACAAATTAACAACACAGACCTTTAAATTTGATTTAGACTAACCCAATAAACTCAAGAACTGAATTTTGAGTCGGGTCATATCTCAGATAAATTCTAATAACTATGATATAAATCACTTACTTAGGATTGATCAGATGCAATTAGAAATTAAAAAAAAACTATTTCTCACACTTTTTAACCCCCCTGGACGCGAGGAGATTGGACACTACTGGTCTATGGGATAACCTTAATAGATGTAAGAATCTCGCAATAACAAGTAGCAAAGCCCCATCAATTTTGGCGGTAAAAAGCCCCATCAATCAATGTAAGAATCTCCACTGTTCACAATCCAGCATTCTCTGCAGCTCCAGACCAGTTCAAGTTACATGCACACGTTGTCAATCAATCACAGTGACCCTTTTGGCTTGTTCTTGACACAGGCAGAAGATTTATATTCCTAGAGTAGGATGTTATGCTGTAGTGGTACACTAACAAATTAAACAACCTATCACTTGCTTTCCTTGGACTAGAATTTCTTGGCAGCTTACATTATGGAGTAGACTATAAACGAAACATTCCTGCTCATGAAGCAATGACATCCTCGTACCGTGTCATTTGAAGGAAGGTGAGGCTTCTTCCCATCTAGAACCGTTACAAATAGAATCTGAGATTTCTGCAATTAATGAAACCCCGGATAAAAATGCCCAACTCAAATTTTCCTTTGATGATTGGGGATTGTTTAAAAAATATGAACGATTAATTAGAGATTGATAAAGCATCATATCATCAATAACTATCTACTATTGCTCTTTTAGCTTCAGTTGCGCCGTGTCCTCGCTGTCCAAATCGTGGAATGGTGGTTGACTTTTCAAATTATTAGGTTATGTTGAAATCTCTTCACTCGAGAATGAATAAATACTGCCATTTACTTTGATATCCTTCGCAACGGCAGAATCTGATTCAGACATGACTGTATCTGTATAGTCCAAGGAGTGCTCTATCACAACAGCTTCTGAATCAAGTGCAGCAGCGGAATCCTTCTTGAGGCCAGAAACCCCCACTGGAATGGATAAACTTGAGCAGTAATCAACTCCAATCATATCGTCAGGATCTTCATTACCAGTCCCTGACTCGTGATGTTCACTTCCAACTTCATAATTTTCATTTTCAGGTGCTGGGAACCCAGAATTTGTGGCATCCATCGACACTATTGGTGAAAGGTGTTCAACTGGGTTCTCCATGCAAGAATCTAGTTCTACTTTCACGATTGATTGCTGCTCCTTTGAAGGCTCAATGGTTCTGAGACATGATGGTCGAACAGAAACCCTGCCCAACATCAGGCAAATACAATCTTCAGAGCAGAGCCAGAAAGAACTTAATATATATATACACACACACACTTCAGTTGAACAGACGATGCTTGTATGCCCCAATTCAGATAAACAAATTCAAAGTCTCATTCTGCTGTATAAGTGTTCTGACACGTGCATCCTGCTTATATAAATGTTTCTAACAAGGAAACCAGAAATTTCAACATTGCTTAAACATAAAATAAGAAAATAAAATCCACCATTTTATGCTTATATTTTCCTCAAGTTCTCATACCATCAAGTTTTTATGCCATCCTATCAAAATGTATGCAATGAATGTTCAAGTATCTAACTTGCCTGCAACTTGGTTCTAGCATGCTAAATACTGTAACTGTATATAAGCAAAGCAAATGTTGTGAAGGTCATAGATAAAATTGAGATTGGATGGTAGTCAATATCCACCATCAGGCATTAGTCTGTATACCTGCTGTACACAAGCATATATGCGCCCTGAGAAAGTACCTCGTCTAATTCAACACTAGAAACCTGGGAGAAGACAGAACTGCAGTTAGAGAAAAATGAGTCCATGTAGATTGAGCGTGACAATTGAGCTGTTTTCATTTGATGTAATAATGATGGGACATAGGATTCTGGCATAGCAATTTTCCAAAGCAGAAAATCATTTCTTACACTAGATTTAAATTAAAAAAAAAACCAAGTTTCACATTATGATTTTAAAAAGATAAGGCCACCAATCCTCACAAGCTGTAGATGGTAGATCTGTTTAGAAGTGCACACAGATTTTTTTTTTTTTTTTTTTTTGGGGGGGGGCGGGGGGTTCCTACCTTGCAGTCATCAATTCTGTGCCAGTTTCCATGGAAATCCTTGGTGTAGCAGATGTAATGACCAAAAAATGATGCATTTAGCATATCCACATGGACAACAACTGCATAAAGCTTGTACACATCAGTGCCATCTCCTCCTTCACTCATGTAGGGGCTCAGATCTAACATCTCAGGAAAAGTTACCCTTTTGTTAAGTTTACCAAACCTCCCACTCTGAAAAGTTATGTCCACATGATTTCAGAAGTTATAAAATCCTCTAGAACTAGAATATAGCAAAATAATTGATTTTCACAGAAAAGGTAGTTTAGATTCAGAAAGGTAATACAGCAGCAGAGATATCCATAGCAAGTAAACAAATCGGACCTGGAATCTCTTTAAAGCGATTGTAAGAACATTTGGAGCTCGTTGAATTGTAAGACGCTTCCATGCCTTGACATAGTCATTGCACCTATACAAAGTTTAAAATTGTACCTTAAATCAGAACAGATGCAGACATCAAAAGATATTAGATGCAGACTTGTGATCCATTTTATTGGTAGCCTTGTTCTATTAGAACCTGCTGGGCTCCAATTATATTGACAAACTAGTATGAAAAAAAGATAAATTTCATGGCAAGGCATATTTCACTTTCAAATATTAAACCATCAAGGCATCATGCCAAACTAGTTGGAGCTGGCTGGACAAATCATCATTTTATTCTGTCTGATCTGCGGCCATATTTTAAGCAGATATTTAGAGACCACATACTTAGAACTAGAAGTAATTTTCAGTCCACAAGTTCATGGAAGCCATATTTGGCCATTATTCAGTGAGGCAATTATATTGTTCATGTTAAATATGCTAGAGTAAAAATGAAAATTAAATAACCAATATGCACACATTTTTCCTCTTTAAGAGAATTTCCAAGTCCCGGACCAAGGAATGACTAGAGAAGGAAGAATTGGACAGTAAATAAAGCACCACTAGTCCATATTCAACATCTACCATCCATCTGCCTATCTCTTAGCCCAAAATGCAAGGGGAGAAAGATTTGCTGAAACCAACAAACCCCAGTCACCATCCAGGGAAAAAAATAAAACCAACTCAAGATTCATATCCCAAACTAGCTGGAGCAAGATACATGTATCTGCTTCCTCCAATCAGTTCTAAAGCATATTAATATTTCAATTTAAAATGCAACTACCTCCATCATAATTAAAATTGCTCATACAGTCATAGCAAGGGTGGAAGAATCCGAGAGGATTGAATTTCTAGTAGTTGCTTAAAATAAAAGGTTGAAGATTAAAAAATAAATATTAAAATTAAAGATTGTGCGCATAATGAAACAAAAGAGATGAAGAAATGGAATCAATAAAGTAAATGATTTAAGCTTTTGGGATTCAGAAATCACAGGATTAAGCAGCCATACCTGTCACATTTGTACATATTTTCTCCATGAAGCCACTCTTTGTCTGTGAATTGATCGAGGCATTCCTCCAAGGATGCAGCATCACCATGAATCTCAACAGTTAAATCCATCATGTTCTCAAACTGATTTGAAATCTTATTGCATTTTGTGCATATCACCTAACGAAGATAAAGCATGTCAGGACAGCATCCCAAACTAGAGACAGGACTCCTCTAATCAATTGAGAGATTATTTGGGGTCTGGGAACAGGTTTAATAAGGCTTTGGTGCATCATCCAGGGATTTTTTACGTTTCCAATAAGATTGGTAACATGGCATCCAGCACCAGATATCAGACTTCTCAGAAACAGCTCAGTCCAAGAGTCCATCAAATTCTATTTTTTCCCTATTTGTAATGACTAATAACAGAGAAAAGGATGAGAAGCTCTGGATAATGGCATAAAAGTGGAATTCAATACAGTTAATGCATGCTGAGAAAAGAAGCTTTCACAAACAAGAACAAAATCAAACAGCTTCAGTATAACAGGATGCATGACCTGAGATTGGAGGCGACCCCCAAATATGTGTTGAATTATTGTAGTCTCTTGAGAGGCAGGTTCAACAGCCTTTTCTCCACCAAATTCATCAAGGCATACTGATTGCATAGTATCAATAGCAAGCCTACAGAAAAGACACGAAATGTTTATGGTATTGAACTGGGCATAGCATCAAAGACAACCAAAATTTCTTCTCTAGTCAATCACTTTCTTCAACTGATTCTTCTATTTTATTATATTTGGTGTGTGTTGTGTCTTTTCTTCTGATGGGGGATGTTTATCTCAGAATATGCAAACCAGACAAGGCCAGTAATAAGAACCTCATGAACTCATGAGCATCCTCCTGTCTTCCATAGCCAAGATTACCACCAATATTAGGTAACCGAGAAAGAATATTTATTGGTGAAAAGGGAAGCGTGCTTTGGCTTGCTCTTTCAACATGGGATTGGAATTCACAAAGAAAACACCAATCATTATGTCTACCTGAAACAAATATGAAAAGTTGTGAGGGAAGAATTGTCCAAACTACCACAAAAAAGCAGAACAAAAAGGCTACATAAAATTCCAATTTCTGAACTTACATTCTGTTTGATGACCTTTCTTCAACAAATATGCAACAAGTGGCCTTGTGTATGTGAGGCATTGTAGAACCACGTTGGCAAAGCAACTGTGAAGGAAAAAAAAAGAGGGGGGATAATTGAATAAAAAATGGCACATGCTCAAATGAAAAACATAACACAACTAGCAAATGTTTGTGTCTGCCCATGCATAGTTTATGCTCAAATGAACAAATAAAGGTGTACGGGGGTTGCAAACATTTACCTGTTTCCACAATTTAAGAGCCCACAGGGAGAGAATTCGGGCTTGTCTGAGTTGTAAAGTTTAATGAACTCATCATACGGGAAAAGAACCTGAGATTTAAGTGTGTTGAAGTTTTCACTATGCAGAACAAGAATTCACTAAATAATCTAAATGAACAACAAAATGAGAAAAGGTTAAAACATATACCTTTCCTGGCTTCTTTATAGGCTTAGAGTTAGAAACTCCATTGGCAGGAACAAGTGCAGCGTTAGAAAAGCTTCTACTCCCACCACCTGAAGGTTTAAAACCAAAGTTTGATCTTACTGTTTGTGAAGAATTTAATTTGAAATCCTTGCATTTTAACTTATGGCCAGCCTTCCAGTCTGCTTCTTGGCATCTCTGTGAGCTGGGGAAAAGAAAAAAAGAACAACCATATGATTTATGCTAAAAAAAGAAACTTAAGAAATCTGCACCTAAAACCCAAATATTAAACTCAATTAAAAGGATAGGTAAACCCACAAAAAAAACTTCCAAATTAGACTAAAAAACCCTTCATCTGAAAAATAAAAACATGAAACAGACAATAAACCTTCATCATAAAATCAATAAAAACTAATAGCACATTATATCATAGTCTATTATTATAGCATTGCAATGCTATCTCTACCCTACAATCGCTACTTAAGCTTGAACAACCAATTAAACCACGCATAACTAAGCCAACCAATGAGGATGAGCCCAGTGATTTATAAGATTAAGAAACCACCTTAAATACAAAAGAGCACATTTTTAACCAAACCCAACCCACCCATCCACCCACAAATATATGTGTGTGTGTTTGTGAACCGCCAATAGCACTCTTAACACAATCATTTACCTACAAAATCAATTAAGCTATTTAACCAAAAAAACCATAAAAAAAAAAGCTCACAAAGCCAAAAGAGCATAAACCCAGAATTCCCAAGTTTAACAAGCCACCTTCAACACAAAAAGACTGTACTTTTATCAACAAACCATCTGTCACTAGTTAGTTCATTACCCCATTAACCACTAATTAAGCTAAATCATGCATAATTATGCCAAACCATATATCACTAGGGAGTTCATTACCCTACGAATCACTAATATAAACAAAAACTCAATTCATTCTAATACAATTAACTACCCTTAAAATTACTAATTTAGCTAAAAGGAACCGTAACTACAATTAAGCTACGCAAAAACATAAAAGAAATTACCCCATAAATCACTAACTTAGCTCCAAAACCAAGAAAACACAAAACCTCAAAAACCACCAAAAGGAGCCGTAACTACAATTAAGCTACACAAAAACACATTGAAATTACCTTCCAAATCACTAATTTAGCTGCAAAACCAAAAAAATAACAAAAACCCATTGATTCCCAACATCAAAAGAACCCAAAAAAGATTGCATTTTGACCAGAACCCAATAATCAACAACCCAAAGAAATCACCAAAAACTTACCAATATCTCACGGATTTGCAACGAGAACACTTTTTAGTCCCAAAACCGCCACAATTTCCACAGATACTAGAGTCCTCTTCAGCTTCCACGGCTTGATTAATAATATTTGGATCAATAGCAGTGTGGCTACTCTCAGCTGCTTCGAAATTAGCGCCGACTTCGAAATACTTGGACGCCGTATTCTTAACGAGGTGTAACAACCCCAAACCAATTACAAAAACAGTGAATATAAATTGTAGTAACCAATTCAGATCCACTGTTATTCCACCGACATGCATCTACACTTGTTGTTGTTTGCATGCATTAATCAAAGGATTTTTTGCGTGTTTTTCTCCCTTTTTTTACATGTAAATTAGGGATTTTGAGAGGAGAGTTCGTGAATAGTGTTTCGTTAGGGTTTTTATTTTTTTTGGTGTGTGGGAATTGGGATTGTGATTTGGGGAAAGATTTATTTATTTTATTTTATTTATTTATTGTATGGAAATAGGGTGGGGTTGATTGGTAGGGTAATTAAGATTAGTGGTTAATTGTTATTATTATTAATATGATTACCAACCATAAGAATTTAATGATGGGAAAGTGTTTATGTACTTACGTTTTTTTTTATTATTATTGTCTCTTGTCCCTTTTTAGATTTATTAAAATGGTTATGGATATTGAAATGGATTCTATAGATAATTTTTATTTATTTAATTGAAAAGTCGAATTTGATCTTGATTTATAAAAAACGATTTAAGAAATCCCTAATCATAAAATAAAAAAGAATAATATCATTGTAAAATATAAGAATTAATAAATGTATAGTAAGAATATAATTATCATTATTTATAAAATAATTTTAGATAAATATTATCTCTCTTATATCTTCGTCTGTAGCTAGAAGTTTCTTAGCTGGAAATAAGAAAATTAGTATTGATTTTTTTGCTCTTTTTTTTTTCCCTCCTCCTTCTTCCATCCATGTTTTCAATTGCTTTGTTCTAGCTGGGACCGTGACTGGTCACGTGCTGCATCTTGAGAGGAGGAGGAGGTGCTGGGAAAGCATCCTTGCCTGGCAAGTATGAGGAATTATTCCATTATCCTTTTCGGAGTCGTGCTTCTTTGTTTCACTTCCATATTTGTTTGGAATTGCTAATTATGTGTGATAGAGAGGTTGATTAGCTGGTTTTTTT